>Ga0082335_1001003_pt1 | contig 65288 bp, 60 predicted proteins | sample Subgrocontami58m_FD_72375 | JGI IMG/M metagenome (GOLD analysis project Ga0082335, IMG submission 72375) | Subsurface groundwater microbial communities from S. Glens Falls, New York, USA - GMW37 contaminated, 5.8 m (SPADES assembly) (version 2) ... | reverse complement strand
GCCTGAAGCGCCAGCTCGCGAAGGTCGTCTATCGCCATCTCGTCGCCGATCGCGAACATGATCTGGCACTGGCCGTTTGACATAGAGGCGCTATGAGGCCACGCCTGGTCCGCTGATTCCGGGGGCGGGGGCACTTGGATTGAATGCCATCGCAGTACGAGGCCCTGGCTAATCGAGCCACCCGCCCTCGGGACCACACCCTCGCACGTCGGCGAGGCCACGGCTCAGGCTACGCACTGGCTTGTGACCGCCACCGGAGCACTGTGCGGGTAGTGGGCCGCAGGCGGCGCCGGCGATGCCCCGGATCCTCCCGATTTCCAGCTCCCGGCGCGGGTCTCGACCGTGGCAGGGGGCCGGGTTGTGCGCCCGCCGCGTGCCCGGGGAGCGCCCGACCCCTGGCGGAACTCGGCGAACGCTCCCCGGAGGAGCATTGGCCAGGAAACCCGGCCGCTGGCCAGCCGCCGGCCGGTTGGAGCCCGCCGGTGCCCGGCACGGAAGTTGGCTTGCTTACGATGCAGGCCGCGCCGGCACATTGCGACGCCGGCCGCGGCGGCGCAGGATGCGGGCTGCACATCCGCATTGGAGCGCGTCCCATGGCCCGCCTGCAATTCAAGTCGCTCGATGCGCCCGACGAGGTCCGTCGCACCCCGTTCGGCCGGGTCGACATCTACGCGCTCGACGACCTCATCATCGGTCGCACGGTCTTCGAGCCGGGCTGGCACTGGGTCGAGCACGTCCAGCCGCTCGCCGGGACCCGGCTGTGCCAGTACCACCATGTCGGCGTCTGCCTCCAGGGCCGGCTGGGGATCCGGATGGAGGACGGGACGACCCTCGAGGTCGGGGCCGGCACGGTCTTCGACATCCCGCCGGGGCACGATGGCTGGGTCATCGGCGACGAGCCGTGGGTGACGTATGACGTAGCCGGGATGCGCTCGTTCGCCCGCGTCGCCGAGAACACGGAGCGGGTCCTGGGCGCGGTTCTCTTCACGGATATCGTCGATTCGACGGCGGCGGCCGAGCGCCTCGGCCCGGCCGGCTGGCGGGAGACGGTCGCGGTCCACAACGAACGGGTCCAGCTCGAACTCGACCGCTTCCGGGGCCGCCTCATCAAGACGACCGGCGACGGCGTGCTCGCCTTGTTTGACGGTTCCGAGCGAGCGGTCCGCGCCGCGGCGGCGATCTGCCTGGCCGCGAAATCGCTCGGGCTCGCCATCCGCGCCGGCGTCCACACGGGTGAGGTCGAGCTCGTGGCCGGAGACGTGCGCGGGATGGCCGTCCACGTCGCGGCCCGGATCATGGCGCTCGCCGGCCCCAGCCAGGTCTATGTGTCGGCCACCACCCACGAGCTCCTCGCCGGCTCAGGGCTGTCGTTCGTCGACGCCGGCAGCCACGAGCTCAAGGGTGTCTCGGGCGCGCGCCAGCTGTTCTACCTCGCCGAGCCACCGCCGACTTGACGCCGGGCGACCCGCGGTGGGCCGAGGGGCCGAGCGGGGGCGAACGGAAGGTCCTCGTCCTCGTACGCCCGCCACGACGGCGCTCGCCCGTCCCCGGTCCCCTTCGTGCGACACTGCACCGCCATGAGCACCTTCAACGATAAGGCTGAGCGGCTCGAGGCCGCGGTCAACGCCATCCTTGCCCTGCAGAGGCGCGTGACGGCAGCCGGCCCGTGGCCGCTCGCGGAGCTGTACGGCACCGAAGCGGAAGCCAGCTGGGGCCCGCCCGAGTTGCTCGCCCACCTCGATGAGATGCTCCCGTTCTGGCTTGGCGAGGTCGAGCGAATCCTCGAGGGGGAACCCGGAACCCCCATCCCGTTCGGGCGAGTCGCGTCCGATTCCGTCCGGATCGGCATCATCGGACGAGACCGGACCGTGCCACTCCGGGAGCTCTTCGCGCGGCTGAGCGCAGACGGTGCGCGCGTCGCACGGCGCATGCGCGAACTCTCGGACGCTGATGCCGCGCGCGAGGGGCTCCACCAGGTTCGCGGCGTGATCCCGGTGGCCACGCTCTTCGAGCGGTTCGTGACCGGACACCTCGAGGAGCACGTCAGCCAGCTCCGCGAGATCCTCGACACGGGGACGACCTGACCGGATGTTCATGCTCTGGGCGATTCCGGTCGGCGTGGTCCTCGGGCTCATCCTCCGCGGCAGCCTCGACGGCCTGAACGGCCTGGGGTTCCGCTGGGCCCCGCTGGCCGTCGGCGGACTCCTCGTCCAGCTGGTCCTGTTCACGGAACTCGGGGATCGGCTCGCCGGTGACCTCGGGCCCGCGATCTACGTGCTCTCGACCGTCGTTGTCTTCTTCGCCGTCGCGCGCAACTGGCGGTTGACGGGGATGCCGATCGTGGCCGCGGGCGCACTGAGCAATCTCGTGGCGATCATTTCGAACGGCGGATTCATGCCGGCTGATCCGGGCGCCCTCGCCCTGGCCGGCTTCGACGGTTCGGGCGACCACACCAACAGCGTGGTTCTCGCCGACCCCGCGTTCCGGCTGCTCACGGACATCTTCGCCCTGCCCGCCTGGATGCCGCTGGCCAACGTGTTCAGCGTGGGTGACGTCCTGATCGGTCTCGGCATCATCATCGTCATCGTGGCGGCGATGCGGCACGGGCCGGACCGGGAGGTTCCACGCAGGGCCTGGCTGTGATCCCCACGGAGGTTGTTGCGGGGGATCTCCCGAGGCCCGATCGACGTGGTTCATCAAACCGGGCCCAGCCACGCACGGCCAGGCAGCGGAATCGACGAATATCGCGCGTGGCCACGCTCACCCGCGGCGATTCTGATGAGCCAGATCGATCAGGGTGGCCGGTGCCCGATCCGCCCACACCGCCCGGCACCGCCCGGATCTAGCGAGCCCGGCACCGCCCGGATCTAGCGAGCCCGGCGCTCCCGCCACAGGCTGCCGATCAGGAACACGACATTCGCGGGTCGCTCGGCAAGCCGACGCATGAAGTACGGGTACCACTGCCCACCGAACGGGACGTAGATCCGGACGGTCCAGCCGTCCTGGAGCAGGCGCTCCTGGAGATCCCGCCGCACGCCGAAGAGCATCTGGAACTCGAATCGCTCCGGCCCGATCCCCCGCTCCCGCGCATGGGCGATAGCCTCATCCGCGATCCGGTCGTCGTGGGTGGCAAGCGCGGGATACATCCCGTCATCGAGGAGGCGCCGCATCACCGCCACGAACGCCGCGTCCACGTCGGCCTTGGCCTGGTGGGCCACGCTCGCGGGTTCGCGGTACGCGCCCTTGCACAGTCGGATCCGCGCCCCCTCGGCGATGAGCGCCTCGGCATCCGCCGGCGTCCGCCGGAGAGCGGACTGGAGCACCACGCCGACGTCTCCGGAGCCGGCCATGATCGGACGAAGTTCGCGCCACAGCGCCAGGGTCGCGTCGGTGGTCGTGTGATCCTCCATGTCGATCCGGACGAAGGCCCCTGCCGACGCCGCGGCCGTGAGCACCCGCGCCAGGTTCTCGCGAACGAGGTCCGGTCCGAGCGCGAGTCCCATCTGGCTCAGTTTCAGGCTCACGTTGTGGTCCAGGCCGTGGGCGTCGAGGACCGGGATCGCCGCGACGTACGCGGCGGCAGCGGCCCTGGCAGCGGCCTCCGAGCGGACGGCCTCCCCGAGGATGTCGACCGTCGTGACGTAGCCCGCGGCACGGATCCGCTCGAGGGCAGGCAGCGCGGCCTCGAGCGTTTCGCCGGCCACGAATCGGGCGACCATGGGACGCGTGAACGGGAGCCGGGTGGCCAGCCGACCGATGAACCGCCGGTGCGAGAGGGCGAGGAGCGTGGCGCGCATCGCGCGCTCGACGACGCCGGAGGCGGCGCCCCGAAGGTTCAACGGGCGCTCAATGGGGGTCGCCATCTCCCGGGACGAGGGCGGACTCGAGCTGATCCCCAAGCTCCACGGTCCGCCGGAAGGCAGCCCAGACCGCCTCGGACAGGACGGTGCGCAGCCGGCCCGATTCGAGCTCGTGGAGCGCTGCTGCGCTGGTGCCGCCGGGCGAGGTGACCATGTTGCGAAGCTCGGCCGGGTGCATGCCCGACTGCTTGGCGAACAGGGTGCTCCCCTCGAGCGTCTCGATGACGAGGTCGTGCGCGATGTGGCGCGGGAATCCGAGGTGGACGGCGGCGTCGATGAGCGCCTCCATCACGAGAAAGACGTACGTCGGGCCGGTTCCCGACACCGCCGTGGCCATCGCGACGAGCTTCTCGTCATCGACCTCCAGCTGCACCCCGAGCGCCCCGAGGAGAGCGGCTGCCTGGGCGCGCTGGTCGGCCGTGACGCCCGGTGTCGCGAACCAGACCGTCATCCCCTTCCCGAGTCGAGCGGGCGTGTTGGGCATGCTCCGGACGACCTGCTCGTGGCCGAGCGCGGTGGTGAGCGCCTTCGTCGTCGCGCCGGCCAGGACGCTGAGGACCAGCTGGCCGGGCTGAAGACCGGGCCCGATCTCGCGGCCGACGCGACCAAGCATCTGCGGCTTGATCGCGAGGATCACGATATCCGCGCCGGCAACGGCCTCGACATTCGAGGCGACGGTGCGGATGCCGTACGTGGCGACGAGCTGGTCACGCCGTTCGGGCCGTGGGTGGCTCGCGATCAACTGTCCGGGATCCACGAGCCGGCCGCGGAGCAGCCCGGCAATGATCGCCTCGGCCATGACGCCGGAGCCGATCGTCGCGATCGTGCGCTGCGCGAGGGGAGACACGGGTCGAGTACGCAGCCGTGGGTCAGCGTGGCTTGGCTGCGTCCAACGTGACGCGAGCGGCGGCGCGGTCCCCGAACCAGGTGGCGTCCATCTGCGTGTAGCTGGCCCACTCGGTCGGGACCTGATCCTCGGGGAAGATCGCGTTCACCGGGCACTCGGGCTCGCAGGCCCCGCAGTCGATGCACTCGTTCGGATCGATGAACAGCTTGCGATCAACGCCTTCTTCGTAGTGGATGCAGTCCACCGGGCAGACCGAGACGCACGCGAGGTCCAGCACATCGACGCAGGGCTCGGCGATGACATAGGTCATGGGGCTTCGATCTCCTCTTGAGGCGCACGCTGCTACCCGCCCGTTCGGGCGCTCGGAAGCGTACCATCAGGCCCCGGCCGATGCCCCATCAGGGCACGCCGGCCGCACCCTGCGTGGGGAGCGGCCGGCCGTCCGAACCGACGAATCTCACCGGCACGAACATGCCCAGCACCCAATGGCCAGGGATGTGGCAGCCAACCAGCCAACCGCCCGGTTCCGCGGGGGCGTCGGTGGGCACGGTCCAGGGGACGTCGGCGCGCTCCCCGGACCGAACGACCACGCGCAGGCCCGCGAACTCCGGTGCCACCGAGACCCGCGGCGTCGGCCCGGGCGGGGCTCCGGCCGTGGCCGCCTCGGCGGCCTCCCATGCGTTCTGGACCCCCATGCCCCCGATCACGACCTCGTGGATGACGAGCCCGCCGTTCACGATCTGGAGGACGACCGACTCGCCCGGGACGAGGTCCACGATCGGCGGGATGTACGAGTAGTCCTTGGCGACGATGATCACGTCCCGTGGGTAGTCGGGCGTGCCGGGGGTGATCGCCGGGGTCGCCGCCGGGTCGCCGCTGCACGACATCGTCACGGATGCGCCGAGCAGCAGGCCGGCGAGGGTGGCGATGAGCCGGCCGACACGACCGCCGACGCGGCGGCCGACAGGGGTGCGGGAGGACATGGCGGCGTCAGTCTAGGGATGTCTTGTGCTTGACACCGGGCGCGGGCCACCGGATAGTGCCCCAAGTCGCAGATGGGTCGCGCTGAAGGGGCGCGACGTGCGATAGGCAGGGCCCAGAACCCCGGAATCCCCGATTCGCGTCCCCATCGTCCTTTCCGCGGACGAGCCTCGCATAAGGAGCCGCTTGGCACTCGCCGCCACCGCCCAGCCTGCCGATGGCGCTCCCGGTGCCGGTCCGCGGGCCGATGTCGCCGCCGTCTCCCTGCAAGGCATCGTCAAACATTTCGGGAACGACGAGCAGGGCAAGCGGGTTGCCAAGGCGGTCGAGTCTCGCGCGGGCGAGGCCATCATTGCGGTCGCCGGCATCGACCTCGAGATCCGCGACGGCGAGTTCTTCTCCATGCTCGGCCCATCCGGGTCCGGGAAGACGACGACCCTCCGCATGATCGCCGGCTTCGAGCGCCCGACGGCTGGCCGGATCCTCCTCCACGGTGAGGACGTCACCGACCGTCCGCCGTTCGAGCGAGACGTCAACACAGTGTTCCAGGACTACGCCCTGTTCCCACACATGACGGTCGGCGAGAATGTGGCCTACGGGCTCATGGTCCGGAAGGTTCCGCAACCGGGGCGCGACCGGCAGGTCGCGGACGCCCTGGCGATGGTCCGGCTGGAGGGCTTCGAGCGACGCAAGCCCGGCCAGCTGTCGGGCGGGCAGCGGCAGCGCGTCGCGCTCGCGCGCGCGCTCGTCAACCGGCCCAAGGTGCTCCTCCTGGACGAACCCCTGGGCGCGCTGGACCTGAAGCTGCGCGAGGAGATGCAGATCGAGCTGAAGGCGATCCAGCAGGAGGTCGGGATCACGTTCATCTACGTGACCCACGATCAGCAGGAGGCGCTCACGATGAGCGACCGCCTCGCGGTCTTCAACCGTGGGCGGATCGAGCAGATCGGCACCCCGGCGGATGTCTACGAACGACCCGCGACGCAGTTCGTCGCCGGCTTCGTCGGGACCTCCAACCTGCTCACCGGGGAGGCCGCCCGGACCGTCGTCGGCGCGGACGGGACGTACACGGTGCGGCCGGAGAAGATTCTCCTCACGGAGCCGGACTCGGTGCCGGGCGAGGACGAGGCATCGGCCCTCGGGACGATCCGCGATGTGGTCTATCTCGGCCCGGACACGCGATACATCGTGTCGCTTCAAGCCGGGGGTGAACTCGTGGTCACCCAGCAGAACCTGGCGACCTCGTCAATGGAGGCGCTTTCGGCCAAGGGGCGGACGGTCCGTCTCACCTGGAAGCGACAACACAACCTGCCTGTCGCGGACGCGTAGCGGGCATCAGGTGCCGCGCGGACCCACCGTCGAGGCACGACATGGATGCATGCCTGAGGGCATCAGAGGAGGAGCATGAACAGGTTCAGACTTATGGGCGCGATCGGCGTCCTCGTGATCATCGCGGCCGCCTGCGGTGGTGGCGCCAGCCCCAAGCCATCGCTCGACCTGCCGACGTCGATTGGCGCCGGCGAGGGCGAGCTAAACCTTGTCATCTGGGCCGGCTATGCCGAGCGCGGCGACATCGATGCCGGCTACGACTGGGTTCAGCCGTTCGAAACCAGGACCGGCTGCAAGGTCAACACGACCGAGATGACCGATTCGAGCAACGGCGTCTCGCTCATGCAGTCCGGCCAGTACGACGGCATCTCCGCGTCCGGCGATGCGACGACCCGGCTCATCGCCGGCGGCATCGTGGCCCCGGTCAACGTCGATCTGCTGCCGAACTACAAGAACATCTTCCCCGGCCTCAAGGGCCTGCCGCACAACACGGTCGACGGCGTCCCGTACGGCGTGCCGCACGGCCGCGGTCCGAACCTGCTCATGTACAACACCGAGGTGATCACCACCGCGCCGACGAGCTGGGATTCCGTCTGGGAAGACGGTTCGATGTACAACGGCAAGATCAGCATCTACGATTCCTCGATCTACATCGCAGATGCGGCGCTCCACCTGATGACCAAGCAGCCGGACCTCGGGATCAAGAACCCGTACCAGCTGAACGAAAAGCAGTTCGAGGCAGCCGTCAAGCTCCTCGAGCAGCAGCGTGACAACGGCGCCAACTACTGGGCCTCGTACAGCGATCAGATCGCGCAGTACGCCGCCGGTGACATGGTCGTCGGCACGTCCTGGCAGTTCCAGGTGAACCTGATGCAGGCCGAAGGGCAGCCGATCGCCGGAGTCCTCCCGGACGAGGGCTCCACGGGTTGGTCTGACACCTGGATGATCGCGAAGGACGCCAAGAATCCGAACTGTATGTACCAGTGGATGGATCATATGATGTCGGCCGAGGCCAACGGCCAGGCGACGGTCTGGTTCGGCGAGGCGCCGACCAGCCAGCAGGCATGTGACTACGCCGAGACGCTTTCGCCGGGCCACTGCGAACTCACGCACGCCAACGACGAGGCCTACTACGACAAGATCTGGTACTGGAGCACACCGCAGGCGGACTGTGCGGATACGGATGCCGCAACGGCCTGCAAGGACCAGGACGCCTGGGTCGAGGCCTGGACCACGCTTCGCGGCGCCTGAGCCTTCGGCTCGGCTGACTCGAACCCGCTGAAGGGCTCCCCGGGATTGACCCGGGGAGCCCTTCACACTCCACACTCGGAGATTGATGACCGCTCCGTTCACGCCAGGCGCGAGCCCAAGATCCCGTCCGGGCATCGCCCGCCGGGCGGCGATCTGGCTGTACCCACGCCGCGGGATCCAGCTGCGGCTGCTGCTTGCCACGCCGCTCGGCTGGCTGGTGATCGCGTATCTCGGATCGCTCGTGATCCTGCTGCTCAACGCGTTCTGGGCGAAGGACGCGTTCACGGGCAACGTCGAGCCGTTCGCCTGGACGCTGGACGCTTTCAACAGCCTCTTCCGCAACGAGGTCTATCGGACGGTGGCCCTGCGGACGATCGGCATGGCGGCGCTCGTGACCATCACCGACGTCCTGCTCGCGTTTCCGATCGCGTACTACATGGCCCGGATCGCTTCACCGCGGGTGCGCAACGCGCTCGTCATCGCGGTGTTGATGCCGCTCTGGGCGGCATACCTCGTGAAGGTCTACGCGTGGCGAACGATCCTCCAGGGCAACGGCCTGCTCGATTGGGCGCTTGAACCGTTCGGGCTCAAGGGCCCGGGGCTGAATGAGATCGCCAACGCCTGGCTCGTCCTAAGCTACCTGTGGCTGCCGTACATGATCCTGCCCGTCTACGCCGGCCTTGAGCGCATCCCGAAGTCCCTCCTCGAGGCGTCTGCGGACCTCGGCGGGCGGGCCGGCATGACCTTCCGGAGGGTGATCCTGCCACTGGTCTTTCCGGCGCTGATCGCCGGATCGATCTTCACGTTCTCGCTCACGCTGGGCGACTACATCACGCCGGATCTGGTGTCCGATGCGAAGTTCATCGGCAACGTCATCTACGACAACTCCAGCCTCGGCAACCTCCCGCTGGCTGCCGCGTACTCGATGCTGCCGATCGGGATCATGACCATCTACCTGCTCGTCGCCCGGCGCCTCGGCGCCTTCGAATCGCTGTGAACGGCCGGCTCGATGGTTGAATCCCGCGCCGTCCGCATCGCGCTCCGGATCGCGTCCGGGATCGTGGTCGGGTTCCTGTATCTCCCGCTCGTGATCCTCGCGATCTACGCGTTCAACTCGAGCCGCCTCCAGGCCTGGCCCCCGGCGGCATTCACCTTCCACTGGTTTGGTGAGGCCGCCTCGAACCCGGCGGTGATCCGGGCGCTCGTCAATTCCCTGCTGGCCGCCTCGACCGCGACGATCCTGGCCTTGATCCTGGGAACGCTGGCCGCGATCGCCGTGCACCGTTTCAGTTTCTTCGGACGCCAGACGATCTCGTTCTTCCTGGTCCTTCCGATCGCCCTGCCCGGTGTCGTCAGCGGGATTGCACTGCGCACGACATTCGTCACCTTCGGCGTGGACTTCGGCCTGATGACGATCATCGTCGGGCACGCCACGTTCTGCGTCGTCATCGTCTACAACAACGTGGTCGCGCGGCTGCGCCGGCTGCCCCGCTCCCCAGAGGAAGCGTCGGCCGATCTGGGCGCGGACATGTGGACGACGTTCCGCCGGATCACGATGCCCGGGCTCGGCTCGGCGCTCATGTCCGGCGCGCTCCTCGCCTTCGCCCTGTCGTTCGACGAGATCATCGTGACGAACTTCACCGCCGGCGCTGGCACCCAGACGATCCCGATGTGGATCCTGACCGCCATTCAGCGCCCGACCGAACTCCCGGTCGTCAATGTCGTGGCCCTGGTCCTGGTGCTCGCCAGCATCATTCCCGTCTACCTCGCGCAGCGGATCTCCGGCGGCGCGGCCGCGGGTGTCGCCCGCTGATCGACGCCCGGCGCCTACATCCCCTGCGGGTTGTAGTTCGGGTCGAGGTACTGGCCGGGCGCGTCGCGAAACTCGAGCAGGCAGCCCTTGCCGCAGAACCAGAAGGTCCGGCCGTCGTAGTCGAGGTGGAGTTCGGACTTCTCCGCCGGATCAACGCTCATCCCGCAGACGGGATCGATCGGCAGCTGAACGGAGAGGTCGCGGGCGGGATCGTGCATCGTGAAGTCCTCGTGGAAGTGGGTCGTGGTCCATCGCACCGGTACTCCCCTGGAGTATACGACTCGACGGGTCGCGAGGGCTCGCGCGGTCCGGCGCTGTTAGGCTTGCCTGGTGACTGACTTGCTCGACTTGGCCGGGATCCGCGCCGCCCTCGCTGCCGAGGCGGCCAACCTGCGCGCTTCCCTCGGCGAGCCAATCGAGGGACCCGACCAGATGACGTACGGATCGCAGGCCGCCGCGGCCACCCACGTCTTCGAGCAGCAGCGGGACCTGGCGCTTCGGGATCACGAGCGCGCCCAGCTGACGCTGGTCGAGGGGGCCCTCGCCAGCCTGGACGACGGGACGTACGGGACCTGTCGATCGTGTGGCAATCCCATCGCTCCCGGCCGGCTCGAGGCGATCCCGTGGGCCGGTACCTGCATCGACTGCGCGCGCGGCGCCCCCCGGTGACGAGGTTCGTGGCGCTGGAGCCCGGCCGGATGCCTCCCCCCGAGGCGACCGGAGAGGTGTCCCTCGTCACGCTGGATGACATTCGGGCGGCCGAGCGTCGGCTCGGCGGGATTGCGCTCCGTACGCCGCTCGTGGAGTTCGCCGCGGGGCCGCCCCGGATCCTCCTCAAGGCCGAGTCACTCCAGCCGATCGGCGCATTCAAGATCCGTGGCGCGTACAACGCCATCGCCCAGCTGGATCCCGAAGCCCGCGCTCGGGGGGTCGTGACGCACTCGTCCGGCAATCATGCCCAGGGTGTCGCACGGGCGGCGCGGATCCTCGGAGTCCGGGCGACGATCGTCATGCCCGAGGACGCGCCGATGGTCAAGCGCTTGCGGGTTGCGGCGGACGGCGCGGAGATCGTGACGGTCGGGGTCGAGTCCGGGGCACGCGAGGAGATGGCCGCCCGGCTCGCTGCTGACCGCGGGCTGACCATGATCCCGCCCTACGACGACGATCGGGTGATCGCGGGGCAGGGCACATGCGGGCTCGAGATCGCGGAAGACGTCGACGATCTGGCCCTCGTCCTCGTCCCGATCGGCGGCGGCGGGCTCGCCAGCGGCGTGGCTGCCGCGGTCCGCGCGATCCATCCCACCGCGCGGATCGTGGGCGTGGAACCGGAGCTCGCGGCGGACGCAGCGGAGTCTCTCCAGCTCGGCCGGATCGTGCGCTGGGATGGCGCGGCAACCGCACGTACGATCGCGGACGGGACGCGGACCCAGGCGATCGGGCAGCGACCGTTCGCGCACCTGTCACGCCTGCTCGATGGAATCGTCACGGTCTCCGAGACGGAGATCGCCATTGCGATGCGGCTCGCCGCGGAGCGGGCGCGCCTGATCGTGGAACCGTCCGGGGCGCTGGCGCTCGCCGCAGCCCACTTCCACGGGTCCGCCCTCGGCCTGGATCGGGTCAGCGGCACGGTCGTCGCCGTCATCAGCGGAGGAAACGTGGACCCGGCGCGCTACCGGTCGCTCGTGGAGACTCCGGACCCGGCCTGATCGACAACCTCGCTCGAGTGGCGCTCCCGGAGGGCCGCCTCCCGGTCTCGAATCACGACGCGCTCCGCGTCATCCCGCCGATCCGCCGCACCAGTCGAACGCTCTTCGGCACGCATCCAGCCTCCGAGAACCACGAGCGTGGCGACGAGGAAGATCACGTCGCCGACGAACCACATGATCCCGGCCGCGAGCCGCTGGTCCGACAGGGCGTCAATCCCGTACGGGGAGCCGAGCGACACGTAGTGCGGGTAGAGCGGGCTTCCGGCGAACAGGATGGCGACCGCCAGAAACGAGTTCTGCGGCATCTGCAGGAAGACGTACCCGATCCGTGCCGGATAGCCCATCCGGTGCGGAGCCGGATCCAGGGCAACGAGCGGACCCCAGAACAGCAGGCCTGCTGCCAGGAACAGGCCGTGCTCGAGGTCGTGGACGAGACGATCCTCCAGCGCGCGGTCGAAGAGCGGCGAGAAGTGGGAGCCCCACATCACGGCCGTGAAGACCAGCCAGGCGACGATCGGATGGGTCAGGACCCGCACGACCCTGCTGTGGAGGACCGGCAGGATCACGCGCTGTCTGGTCTCCGGAGAGGCCGCGCGAAGAACCTGCGTGATCGGCGCTCCGAGGGCCACGAGTGGCGGGGCCACGAGTGCCAGCAGGATGTGCTGGACCATGTGGAGCGAGAAGAGCGTCGTGTCGTAGCGGGCAACGCCGGACAGCAGGGCCAGCGCGATGGCCGCCAGGCCGCCGAGGAACGCCCATCGCTGGCGCGCCGGGACTGGGTGCTCCGGGTGGGCCCGGTCCACGGACGCCAGGAGACGCCACCACAGGATCGCAACCGCGATGAGCGGGAGGGCGACGACCGGCTCCACGTCCCAGCCCAGCAGGAGCGAGCCCGCGTCCGGCGGCGCGTCCGGCACGGCCCCGTGGGCCGCCACGGGCAAGGCCGCCAGGAGACCGGTGATGAGCGCGAGGAGGCCGCCAGCGAGTCGACGGGCGAGCCGAGGGAGCTGCACGGTGCCATGGTCCCACGGGGCGTCGCGGGACACCCGCGCGGCGATTGGGCCTCGGTTATCATGTCGACCGGCTCGCCCCGCGTGGGTGGTCGTGTTCGCGTCCCTCCGGTGGTCCCGTCCCGGCCGCCGGTATCGTCACCATCACCCAGTCGAGGACTGCCGATGTCGAGTAGCCCCAGGAAGCGGCCTGCGCCCGACGCGCTCGTGGCAGGCGTGGTCGTCGCGATCCTGATCGCGCTCGTTGTCGCCGTGTTCCTGACCGGCTGGGGCGCAACGCTCTACCCACCGGACGCCGTCACTGCAGAGGCCCGCGAGATCAGCGGGCTCTACGACATCGTGTTCGCCTTCGCGGTCGCGATCTTCGTAGTGGTCGAGGCGCTGATCGTCTGGAGCGTCATCCGCTACCGGCGCCGCCCCACGGACACGGAGTTGCCGGCGCAGACCCACGGGAACAACCTCGTCGAGATCATCTGGACGCTCATCCCGACGGCGATCGTGCTCTTCCTGTTCGTGATCTCGTGGCAGACCCTCAATCGCGTCGAGACGGTGAGCGCGCAGCCGGATATCCGGATCCACGCGATCGCCGGCCAGTTCGCGTGGCAGTTCGAATACCTGGACTCGAGCGGCAGGAAGGTCGCCACCCAGCTTGCTCCCGTGTACAACGCGGACACGGGCGGCGGCGGCATGGCCGTGCCGGTTGGCCGGTCCGTCCAGGTCACCCTGGACAGCCCGGACGTCATCCACGCCTTCTACGTACCGCGCTTCCTGTTCAAGCGGGACGTGGTGCCGGGCCAGACGAACACCTTCGAGTTCACCGTCGACGTGGCCGAGGCGAGGCAGATCTTCCGGGGCCAGTGCGCCGAGCTGTGCGGGACCGGCCACCGGACGATGCTCTTCGACGTCATCGCGCTGGCGCCCGCGGACTACGACGCCTGGCTTACCGGCCTCATCGCGAAGTCGAACGCCACACCCAAGCCGGTCCCGAGCGGCAGCCCGGTCCTCGATGTCACCGCCGTAGGCATCGCGTTCGACACCCGCGAGCTCGAGGTCGCCGCGGACACACCGTTTGCGATCGCCTTCAGAAACGAGGACCCGGCCGGCGTGCTCCATGACATCGACATCCGCGATTCCGACGGGAACGTGCTGGCGGACCAGGCGACGATCGACGGCGGGACCTCGACGACGTACTCCTACGAGGGCCTCCCGGCCGGCACCTACACGTTCATCTGTTCGATCCACCCGATCCCGGCGATGACCGGCACCATCACGGTCAAGTAAGGAGCGCGGAATGGCGACCCACGCCCTGACCCCCGGCGCCTCGGCGTATTCGCGCGGCGGTCTGTACGAGTGGCTGACGACCACCGATCACAAGAAGATCGGGATCATGTACGTCGTCAACTCGTTCATCTTCTTCATGATCGGCGGGATCCTCGCGCTCGTCGTCCGGACGGAGCTTGCCCAGCCCGGGCTGCAGTTCCTGACGGACGAGCACGTGTACAACGAGATGTTCACGATGCACGCGACGCTCATGATCTTCGTGTTCGTGATCCCGATGCTCGCGGGCCTCGGCAACTACGTGGTGCCGCTCCAGATCGGCGCACCGGACATGGCCTTCCCGCGGATCAACGCGCTGTCCTTCTGGATGCTGCCGCTCGCCGGAATCCTCCTCATCTCGAGCTTCTTCACGGGCGGAGCGGCGGCCGCAGGGTGGACGTCGTATCCGCCGCTCTCCGGGATCGGGCCGCTCAACTCGCCCAGTTCCGGCCAGGACCTGTGGATCGTGTCGCTGACCCTCATCGGGACGAGCTCGATCCTCGGCGCGATCAACTTCCTGGTCACGATCTTCAAGATGCGGGCGCCCGGGATGACGCTCTTCCGGATGCCGATCCTCGTCTGGACGGTCCTCGTCACAAGCGTGCTCGTCCTGATGGCCACGCCGGTGATCACGAGCGCGCTCGTGATGCTGTTCATCGACCGTAACTACGGCGGCCACTTCTTCGATCCCTTCGCGGGCGGCAGCGCCGTCCTCTACCAGAACATCTTCTGGTTCTACTCACACCCGGCGGTCTACGTGATGATCCTCCCGGCGATGGGCGTGATCAGCGAGATCCTGCCCGTGTTCAGCAGGAAGCCGCTCTTCGGCTACAAGGCGTTCATCTTCGCGACGGCTGCCATCGGGGCGCTCGGGTTCTCCGTGTGGGCGCACCACATGTTCACGACGGGAGCGGTCTTCCTGCCGTTCTTCAGCCTGCTGACGTTCTTCATCTCCGTTCCGACCGGGGTGAAGATGTTCAACTGGGTGTTCACCATGTTCCGCGGCCAGCTGACGTTCTCGACGCCCCTGATCTACGCGATCGGCTTCCTGACGATGTTCCTGATCGGCGGGATCAACGGCGCCTTCAGCGCGTCCGTGCCGGTGGACTTCGCCATTCACGACACCTACTGGGTCGTGGCCCATATCCACTACGTGCTCTTCGGCGGCTCGGTCTTCGGGATCTTCGCCGGGCTGTTCTACTGGTTCCCGAAGATGGTCGGCCGAATGCTGGACGAAGGCCTGGGCAAGATCCAGTTCGTCCTGATGTTCATCGGCTTCAACCTGACGTTCTTCCCGATGCATATGCTCGGGATCCAGGGCATGCCGCGGCGGATCGCGGACTACGCCGGTGACGCCGGCTGGAACGACTGGAACCTGCTGGCAACGATCGGCGGATTCCTGATCGCGGTGTCCATTCTCCCGTTCATCTGGAACGTCTTCATCTCGCTCCGGAACGGGAAGATCGCAGGCGACGATCCATGGGAGGCGAACACGCTCGAGTGGGCCACCTCGTCCCCGCCACCGCCCTACAACTTCGACCACCTGCCGGAGATCCGGTCCGAGCGGCCGCTCTTCGATGCCCGCCACGGGCTGACCGGACACTGAGGGAGCGCCGACGACCGTGACCGCCGACAGCCACGCCCTCGCCGCCACGGAGCACAACCCGGTCGCGGGCCTCGCCCACGACGTCCGGGGGGGCCTCAGCAACCCGATCCTCGGGATGCTCCTGTTCATCACCTCCGAGGTGATGTTCTTTGCCGGCCTGTTCGCCGCCTACTTCAGCACCCGCGCCAACTACGTGGACGTGAACGGCGTCAAGCAGTGGCCGCCGCAGGAGTTCGCGACCATCCTCAACCCGTTCTCGCTCATCCTCGTGGCCACGATCATCCTCATCCTGAGCTCGGTGACCCTCCAGATGGCGATCTGGGCCATCCGCCGCGACGACCGGCGCGGGTTCCTCCGGAACATGGCCATCACGTTCATCCTCGGCGTCACCTTCCTTGTCATGCAGGGATACGACTACATCCTCCTGTTCGAGGAAGGGCTGACGATGGGGTCGGGGCAGTTCGGGACGACGTACTTCACCCTCACGGGCTTCCACGGCGCCCACGTGTTCGGCGGCGTGATCATGCTCGGGGTCGTGCTCTACCGTGGGATGTCCGGCCAGTTCTCGTCACGCCACCACGACGCGGTTGAGGCGGCGTCCCTGTACTGGCACTTCGTCGATGTTGTCTGGATCCTGTTGTTCTCGATCCTCTACTTCCTGTAGAAGGAGCGAACGCGAATGCACCCGATGCGTCACCCCCGAAACGTCGCCGTCCTCGGCGTAGCCTTCGTCAGCGTGGCGGCCGTCTTCGCCATCGGCGCCCCGATCCTCGACTACCGCATCGATTGGGCCGGCGTGACCATGCTCGGCGCCCTCGGGGTCGCGATTTCGATCATGGCCTACGTCCTGATCGCCGGCTCGTCCCGGGACTGAGGCCGGTCCCCGTCCGATGCAGGAGCTCTGGCACTCGATCCTGGACCTGATCTCAAAGGTCGTCACCCCCGACTGGGGCGAGCTGATCGAGCTCATTCCGGTGGCGCTCCTTGGCCTGGTCCTGCTCTTCTTCGCGTGGACGGCCCGGGCATACGCCAGCGCGGGACCAACCCGCCGCGCCCCGGCCCGCCTGACGCCTATCGCCCCGCCGGATCTCCATATGCCGGGTCCGTCCTATGCCCCGATCTTCGCGGCTGCCGGGACCGCGGCCCTGCTCTGGGGGCTGGTCGTGGGCGGCACGGCCCTCTGGATCGGCGTCGCGATCCTCGTCCTGGCCCTCCTGTCCTGGGGCCGTGAGGCCATCCGGGACTACGACCACGCCACACACGTGGAGACCATGCCGGCCGTCGTCCATGCGGGACCACCGCCGGGCGTCCACATGCCCGGACCGTCCTTCCGGCCGCTGCTCGGCGCGCTCGGGGTCACCTCGCTGCTGGCCGGACTCGTGGCCGGCGGCTGGCTCCTTGGCGTGGGCGTGATCATCCTGGTGATGACGCTCGTCGGCTGGCTCGTGGACGCCAAGGCGGAGTACGGCAAGACCGTGGATGCGGACCGGACCGGCCACCTCGAGAACATTCCGGCGCCTGCCTGGCCGCGCCGGCTGCTCCAGGTTGCCGTGCTGCTGGTCGTGCTCGCGGCGCTCGTGGAAACCGGGGTCTTCCCGCCGCGCAGCAGCGAACCCGAGGCAGGTGGAGCGACCGGCAGCCCGGTTCCGTCCGACGCGGGCGGAACGCCCGGAACGGCCTTCGAGATCACGGCCAAGGCCATCGCGTTCGATACGAAGGACCTGACCGTCCCGGCCGACACCGCGTTCACGATCACGTTCACGAACGAGGATCCGCCGGGAGTCGTCCATGATGTCGACATCCGGGCCGGGGACAAGACATCGGTACTCCAGGACCAGGAGCTCATCAACGGCGGGGATTCGACGACCTACTCGTATCAGGGCATGCCGGCCGGCACGTACGTCTTCATCTGCTCCATCCATCCCATTCCGGGAATGACCGGGACGCTCACCGTCAAGTAAGGGGCCGCTCACGGGTTCTCGGTTCGATCCTCGCCGGCGACCCATTCTCGTCGCCGTCGCCCTGGCGGCCGTCACGACCGCCGTCATCCTGGGTATCGTCGCCCTGGACCGGCCGGGCGCGTCCGGAGACACGGCGGGAGTCGCTCTGGGTCGGGCAGCGCCGGCCTTCGAAGGCGTCACGCTGGACGGTCGGACCCTGAGCCTGGCGGAGTATCGCGGCCGACCCGTGATCGTCAACTTCTGGGGACCGTCCTGCGTTCCCTGCCGCGAGGAATTTCCGCTCTTCCTCGACGAGCTTGCGCTCCACGAGGCAGACGGCCTGGCCATCATCGGCGTCCTCATGTTCGACCCCCCGATACCTGCTCAGGACTTCATCGACGACCAGGGCGCCACGTGGCCGACGATCGACGATCCGGACGCGGCGATCCGGACCGCCTACCGGGCGGTGGCGCGGCCGCAGACCTACTTCATCGACCGGGACGGGATCCTCCGCGGGATCCAGGTTGGTCAGTTGACGACCGCCGACTTCGACCGCCTGTACGCGGCGATCTCCGGGCCGGCCGGCAGCGCCGCGCCGTGACGGCGTCGGCCTCCGGGCCGGCACTGGCGCTCGAGGGCGTCGTCAAGCGCTATGGCTCACGCGCCGTCCTGGACGGCATCTCCCTTGCCGTGCACCCCGGCCAGCTCGTCGCGCTCCTCGGACCGAATGGGGCGGGCAAGACCACGGCCGTCGAGATCCTCGAGGGCTACCGGGAGGCCGACGGTGGCACGGTTCGCGTCCTGGGCGAGGATCCATGGCGGGGCAGCCCCGCGCTGAAGGCGCGGGTTGGGTTGATGCTCCAGGGGGGCGGCCTCGATCCGCGCTCGACGCCCCGGGACGTGCTGGGGCTCTACTCGCGGTTCCACGAAGGCGCGCGTGATCCCGGGGAGCTCCTCCAGACGGTGGGCCTCGCGGACGTCGCGCGGACACGGGTCCGGCGGTTGTCCGGCGGGGAGCGGCAGCGGCTCGCGCTCGCGCTTGCCCTGGTCGGCGAACCCGAGGTGCTCATCCTCGACGAGCCGACCGCGGGGATGGACCCCGAGGCGCGACGGACGACGCGCGAGCTGATCAGCCGGCTGCGGGCCGAGGGTCGGGCCATCCTCCTGACGACCCACGATCTCGGCGACGTCGAGCGGCTCGCGGACCGGGTCGCGATCCTCCACCTCGGCCGGATCGTGGCCGAAGGAACACCGGCCGATCTCGCCGCGGGTGCGGCACCGCGCCTCCGGTTCCGCCTTGGACGTTCGCTCGATGCGGCGGACCTCGGACGCCTCGGCATGGCCATGGCTGCCGCGGTCCCCGGAGCGCGTCAGATCGTGGAACCGGGTGAGGCGCCCGGTTCGTACGTCGTGGATGGGGCCGTGCCGGATCCGGCGCTCGTGGCCGCGCTCGCCGCCTGGTGCGACGTGGCGAATGTGCAGATCGTCGAACTGCGGGCCGGCGCGGCGACGCTGGAGGAGCGCTACCTCGAGCTGACCGGCGATCGAGCCGTGGAGGCGATCGCGTGAGCCGGCCGACATCGCCGATTCGCGCGGCCGCCGCGCTCGCGGCCCAGGAGCTCCGCCTGACCGCCCGGCGCGGCGAGAACGTGCTCGTCACGATCGTCATCCCGGCGGCCGTGCTCCTCTTCTTCGCGACGGTCGGGATCGTGCCCGGGATCGCCGGCCGGCCCGTGGACTTCCTGCTGCCGGGGGCCCTCGCGCTGGCCGTGATCGCGAGCGGCCTGGTCAACCTGGGGATCGCCACGGCCTACGAGCGGAGCTATGGGGTGCTCAAGCGACTGGGAGGGTCGCCACTCCCCCGCTGGGGCCTCGTCGCCGCAAAGCTGGCGGCGATCCTCGCGCTCGAGCTGCTCCAGGTGGTCCTGCTGTTCGTCGTTGCGATCGTCGTCCTCGAATGGCGGGTGCCGGCCGGGGCGTCGATCGTGCTCTTCGTGGCGGCCCTCCTCCTCGGCACGCTCACGTTCGCGGGCCTGGGCCTGCTCCTGGCCGGCACGCTCCGAGCCGAGGCGACACTCGCGCTGGCGAACGGCCTGTTCCTCGGCTTCCTGATGGTCGGCGGCATCGTCCTGCCGGTCGATCACCTGCCCGCCCCGCTCGACGTGATCGCCAGCGTGCTTCCGGCCGCCGCGCTGGCCGACACATTCCGTGCCGCGCTCGGAAGCGGCGCGGATCCAATCGGGCCGCTCGCCCTCCTCAGCGCCTGGGGTATCGCGGCAGCCGGTCTCGCGATCCGCACCTTCCGCTGGGAGTAGCGCGCGGCGGGGGCCGCATTCCCGAACACGTGGTTGACGCCAACTTGGGCGAACAGCCGGTCGGGCCGCCTGGTCCAGCCATCGACCATCCGACGAAGGAGCGGGCTCGTCGGGGGCCATTTCGGCACCTCCGCCGCTGATCGGTCGATCCAGGCGCCATTCGACGAAGGACGGTGGCTGAACCGGGATCTCGTTCGTCGCTTGGTCGATCCATCGACCAGCCGAGGGGCGCGGCGGTCGCCGGAAAAGAAAGAACCCCGGTTGGTCGAGACCGGGGTTCTCAGGTGTATTCGGTTGGTTGCGGGGAGGGGATTCGAACCCCTGACCTTCGGGTTATGAGCCCGACGAGCTGCCGCTGCTCCACCCCGCGACCTTGAAGTCTAGCCGAGTTCACCCGAACTGACAACCACTACCGCAAAGCCTGTGTCACTAGGGCAAAGCCGGGCGCATCGAGCGCATGGCCGCGCCTCCGACCATGAGGGTCACCACGAGGAGCGCGAGGATCACGGCCGAGCCCACGAAGAACGGGGCGTTGAGGTCGGCCGCGGCCAGGACGCCTGTCCCGAGCGCCGCAGCGATCGTGCCAACGGTGCCGGCCGAGCCCAGCATCCCCTGCGCCGTGGAGGACTTGCCGGCCGGCGTGCCCCGCGCGATGACCGAGTACGTCGCCGGCCCGAGGAACGAGAAGCCGACCGCCTCGATCGCGACGAGCGGCACGAAGAGGAGGGGTTCGGTGACCCATGGGTAGGTGAACATCGTCGCGGCCATGACGAGCAGGCCACCGACGATGAACGGGAAGGGACCGCGACGATCGACGATCCGCCCGCCGAGTGGTGACACGAGGATCGTCGTGAGGCCGAACACCGCGAACGTCACCCCGACGAGGGCGACATCGCCGCCGCGGTCCATCACGAACAGCGCCCAGATCGTTTCGTACAGGCCGCCGCCGAAGTAGCCGGCCACGTTGACGAGGATCGCGGCGAGGATGAACCGGTTGACGAGCGAGGCCGGTGCCGCGCTCGAGACACCCGAACCTGGCGTGCCGTCGGGTCCTCGCTCCGTGTCGACGAGCTCGGGAACAAACTCACCCGGGAACTCCGCCAGCGCGGAAGCCGCGAAGGCTGGCCGATGTCGACCGCCGAGCTCGTGGACCCGGACGGCGACGGCGAGGGCCGCCGCAAACGTGCTGATCGATGCGAAGACGAGCACGAACTCGTAGCCGCCCATGAGCGCCGTCCCGAGCCCACCGATCGCCGGGCCGAGCAGGATGCCGCCCATCTGGGCCGCGTTGTACAGCCCGAACACCTCGCCTCGCCGCCCTTCGGGCGCGGCATCCGTGAGGTAGCCGCGCGCAGCCGGGTCGTACATCGCTGTGCCCAGCCCGGACAGCGCGCGCAAGAGGACGAATGCGAACGGCCCGGTCCAGATCGCCAGCGCGCCCACCGCGGAAGCGGCCACGAGGAGCCCCGCGATCATCATCGGCACTCGCGCTGTCCGGTCCGCGAGGATCCCGAAGAGCGGTTCGGTGACAAGTCGCGCCGCTGGCCATGCCGCGATGACGACGCCAAGGAGAGCGAGCGAGACGCCGTGCTCGGTGAAATACAGCGGCATCACCGGCAGCAGCGCGCCGAAGCCGGTCCACAGGATGAACTCGGCGATGAGCAGCGGCAGGATCGGCGCCCAGAGCGTCAGCCAGGCGGCGACGCGGGCACTCGGGTTGGGCAGGCGCATGGGCGACCATGCTAGCCGGTGGCCGCGTACCATCCGGGCGTGTCTCCCCTGATGCTCGCGATCGCCGGACTCGTCGCCCTGCTCGTCCTGCTCCCTGCTCGACGTCTCCATCTGGCGGGCTGGCGTCGCGAGGCGCTGACGACGTACTTCGCCGCCGTCTGGCTGCTCGGCGTAGTGGTCGCCGTCGTCCCGGCGCCGACGCGTCTCCTGGTGCCCATCCTCCTGATTGCCTACCTCGCGCCGTTCGTGACGCCGCGCGCCGGGCTGGATCGGCTGTTCGGGCGTGGACCGGCCTCCCCACCCGTGGAACCGGAGCGGCCGCCGCCCAGGAACGTCACACCGCCCGACGCGCGCGACCGCTGATCGTCGCCGCTCCCCTATCCTCCGGCGATGCGACCCTTCAGCCCTGAGACCCCGTGGCGCCTCCGGCCCGACGTGACGTTTCTCAATCACGGTTCGTTCGGGGCCTGTCCGGCACCCGTCCTGGAACGGCAACGCGAGCTCGCCGACGAACTGGAGGCCGAGCCGGTGGCGTTCCTCGACACGACGTTCGAGGATCGCCTCGATGCCGCTCGTCGGGTGGTCGCCGAGTTCCTCAACGCGGATCGAGAGGACCTCGTCTTCGTACCCAACGCGACCACCGGCGTGTCCGCCGTACTGCGCTCGCTGCGGTTCGAGCCCGGTGACCAGCTCCTGACCACCGATCACGAATACAACGCCACCCTCAACGCCCTCGCCGAGGTCGCAAGGACGTCGGGCGCAGAGGTCATCGTCGTCCGCCTGCCGGTCGAGATCGAGTCGGACGAGCAGGTCCTTGATGCGCTCCTCGAAGCGGTGACACCGCTGACCCGGCTCGCCCTGGTGAGCCACGTCACGAGTCCGACCGCCACCATCCTCCCCATTCGGGCGATCGTCCGCGAGCTCGCTGCGCGCGGGATCGACACCCTCGTTGACGGCGCCCATGCACCGGGCCAGGTGCCGGTGGACCTCCGTTCGCTGGGGGCGGCCTACTGGACCGGGAATGGTCACAAGTGGCTGTGCGGGCCGAAGGGATCGGCCGTGCTCCACGTCCGGGCCGACCGCCGGGACCGCATCCGCGCCCTGACGATGAGCCACGGCCTGAACGACCCGCGCCCCGATCGGCCCCGTCTCTGGAAGGAATTCGACTGGACCGGGACGAGCGATCCAACACCGGCGCTCGCGCTCCCGACGGCAATCGACGTGATCGGCCGGCTTCACCCGAACGGCTGGCCTGGGCTCATGGCTGCGAATCACGAACTCGTCGTCGAGGGAAGGCGGCTGATCTCCGAGGCAATCGGGGTGACGCCGCGAATCCCTGCTGCGCTCCACGCCTCCATGGCGATCGTGCCGCTGCCGGTATCGGCGACAACCGCCACCGCGCTCGTGCTGAAGGCCGCGCTCGCCGAAGAAGACCGCATCGAAGTCCCGATCGTAGCCTTCCCGGTCCCGGCGGCGCGGCTCCGGCTCGGCGACGAACCGACCGTCCTCGCCGTCCGCATCTCCGCCCAGCGCTACAACGAGCCCGCGGACTACGAGCGCCTCGCCGAAGCCCTCGTCCGCCGCCTCGGTCAGTTCGAGACGTCCTCGGTCCGAAGCCTCTAGCCCGTCACCTGGAGGCCGGCGGCCACGCCGCTCACGGTCAGGCGTACCAGACGTTCGAGAGCCTCCCGGTCTGGGCTGTCGGCGGGCAGGGCGCGCAGCAGCGCGAGACGGCCCACCTGGAGTTCCGACAGCGTGTCGATGTCCGGGTTGCGGAGAGCGATCGCACGGGCGATGGCGGGGGTCGTGTCGAGAAGTCGGCTCCGGCCCGTGATGGCGAGCAGACCCCGGACGCTCCGCTCGTGCTCCGCCTCGATCGCGGCCCATCGACGGTCGTCGCCGGCCTCGGTGGCCAGCGAGGCGTAGCGCCGCGCGACGGCGAGGTCGGACCGGGCGAGCGCCAGCTCGGCATGGTCGATCACCGCGGTCAGGTACGGCCACGTGCGGTACAAGTCCGCGAGCTGCCCAATGGCCGACGGGCCCTCGTCCTGCGTGACCGCCTCGATCGCGGCACCGAGCCCGTACCAGCCGGGGAGCTCGATCCGCGCCTGGGCCCAGGCGAAGCCCCACGGGATCGCACGGAGCCGCTCGATGCCGTCGGCTTCGGCCGCGTCGCGCGCACCGCGCAGCGCCGGCCGTGAGCCGAGGCGCATGTCCGACAGGACGTCGATCGGGGTCACCCGCCGGAAGAACCCCGGGAACCCCGGATCGTCGTAGACCAGCGCTCGATAGGCCGCCGCGGAGGCGTCCGCAAGGCGATCCATGAGCTTCGCCGTCTCAGCCGGGACCTGCCGGGATCCGCCCGGGGCGGCCGCGTCGGAAGCCCCGGCCATGATCACCGCACCGGCCAGCAGCTCGAGATGGCGCAGGGCGATGGACGAGTTCCCGTACCGCGCCGCGACGACCTCGCCCTGCTCGGTGACCTTCAGGCGGCCGCGCACCGTCCCGGGCGGCTGGCCGAGGATGGCCCGGTCCAGACGCCCCCCGCCGCGGCCCACCGTCCCGCCGCGCCCATGGAAGAGCGTCAGCTCGATGCCGTGGCGGTCGGCGACTCTCGCCAGGGCCGCCTGGGCCCGTTGGAGCAGCCAGTTCGCGGCGACGAAGCCCGACTCCTTGTTCGAATCGGAGTAGCCGAGCATGACCTCCTGGCGGTCGCCACGGCCCCGGAGATGAGCCCGGTAGCGCTGATTCGTGAGGATCGGCTCGAGGACCCGATCGGCCGCATGGAGCGATGCCGCGGACTCGAACAGCGGGACGACGTCGAGGTCGGCGGCGGCCGGGCCGATCGCGGCCTCCGCAAGCTCGAGGACATCCGTGACGTCGGAGACGCGCTCGGTGAAGCTGACCACCACACGCCCGGCGGCGCGCGCGCCGTAGCGGGCCCGGATCCGGGCGATCGACCGGAACGTGTCAAGGACCTCGGTCACGGTCACCCCGGGCGCGATTTCGCCATCGCGTTCGGTCCCGGCCGGCCCTCCGGGACCGGCCCCTGCGCGGAGGGCCGCGACCGCCGCCCGGTGGACGTCTGCGTGCTGACGAACCTCGAGTTCGGCCAGGTGGAACCCGAACGTCTCGACCTGCCAGCAGAAGTCCTGCACGCTCCCTGACGCGACGCGGCTCAGCCCGGCCGCGGCCAGCGACCGCTGGATCTCGCCAAGCTCAGTCATCAGGTCCGCCGCGTCCGCGTACCGGCCCGTCGTCGGGCCCGGCTCTCCGGTGAGGTGGTACCGGGTGCGCCGCAGCCGCTCGGCGATGGCCCCGAAACGACGACGGTACGGCTCGTCCGGGAAGCGCCGCCGGAGCGTCGCATCGAGATCGGGGAATGAATCGGCGTCGTCGATGAGGCGAACCGCGAGCGCTCGATCCAGCTGTTCGGGCGGCAGGACGATCGAGATCGTCTGCATGAGCCGGGTCGCGACGGCCTCGTGACCACGGAGGACATGATCGGCCTGGATGCGCGCCGCGTGCTCGGTCACCTCCGCCGTGACCCCCGGATGCCCGTCGCGGTCACTGCCGATCCAGCTTCCCAATCGAAGCACAGCCGGCAGCACGGCCGGATCGAGTCCGGTCGCGGCTTCGAGGGCGCGCTGGACCGCCGGGACCAGCGAGTAGAGCGTCGCGTCGAAGAAGACGAGCGCGGTCCTCACCTCGTCGAGCGGGCTCGGGACGTCCGTTCGGACCTCCGCCGTTCGCCACAGGATGACGAGCTCCTCGCGGAGTCGATCGTCCAGCGCTCGCGCCGCCGAGGTCGGCAGCCGCGGGTCGTCCCGTGCCTCGAGAATTCGGGCGACGCGCCCGAGCGCCATGAGGGCGGTCCGCCGTCGGGCCTCGGTCGGGTGAGCCGTGAGAACCGGGTGGATCCGGAGGTCGCGAATGACGGCCGCTGCCCCAGGCGCGTCGGCCGGGAAGCGGCCTTCAGCGCGGAGCGTCCGGATGACGCCGGCGAGCGTGTCATCCGAGGCTCCCGGGCGGGCACGACGGCCGCGCTGCTGGAGGACGCGGACGCGATGCCGCTGCTCTGCGAGGTTGGCCAGGCGGAAATGGAGCAGGAAGGCCCTGATCACGACCTCGGCTCGAGGGTCGTCGAGACCGTCGAGCTCGCGCTCGAGGGCACGGCGCGCCGCAGCGTCGCCGGCACGGGCCCGAACCGCGCGCCGGCGGGTCCGCTCGACGAGCCGACGAAGATCAGCACCAGCCTGCTCCTCGATCACCTCGCCGAGCAGACGCCACAGGCGGGCGATCTCCAGCGCAAGCGGGTCCGACCGGCTCATGCGACGTCCCGGAGATTGCGCATATCGCCGAGCCGCAACGTACGCTCGACCTCGTCGCAACCGATCGAGCCCACGACCGACCGTACCTTTGTATCGTGATGGCGATGGCCGACCCCGACGTGGTCCCGGTCTCCGGGGCGGAGCAGCTGGAGCAGCTCCGCTTCCTTCATCGCGTTGCGCGGCTGGCGACGACGGCCCAGACGTGGGACGAGCTCCTCGAGACGGTCGTCGACGAGACACGCGACGCGCTCCATGCGGACGTCTCCTCGCTCTATCTCCTGGATCGGGATGGAGCCTACCTCACGCTCGCCGCGACGAACGGCCTGGATCGGTTCCAGATCGGCCGCGCCCGCGTGCCGTTCGGGGAAGGCGTGACGGGCCGCGTCGCCGAGAGCCGGCAGCCGGCGGTCATCCTGGACATCAAGGACGACCAGCGGTTCCTGTGGGTCCGCGGGATCGACCAGCGCCGGTTCATCACATCGATGCTGTCCGTGCCGCTCGCCTGGAATGATCGCACCGTCGGCGTCCTCAACATCCAGACCGAGCGCGAGCGTGAGTTCACGGACCATGACGTCGCCCAGCTCGGCGCGATCGCGGACCTGCTGGCAGGGATTGTCGAGAAGGGGCGCCAGCAACGGGAGGCCGAGCAGCGAGCGGCCGAGCTCAAGGCGATCGATGAGGCGCGCGCCGAACTCATCGCGCTGGTGACCCACGAGCTTCGGACGCCCCTCGCGGTCGTCCGTGCGTACACGGATCTTCTCGCGGAGGAGCCGCCCCTCGATGGGCGCTATTCGCGCGACCCCGGGCGACGGGACCAGCGCTCGAGCTGGCATGACGGAACACTCCAGCAGATCGAGCGCCTGGATCGACTCGTGGACTCGATCCTCGCGTCGGTCCGTGTCGTGCCGGACCAACCGGCTGCCGTTGTGCCGACAGATGTCGACGAACTCGTCAACGAGGTGGTCCGCGGGCTTGCACCAATCCTCGGTCGGCACCAGGTCGTCATCGAGACCGGCGTGCGCCTCCACGCGCTCGCCGATCCGCCGCGCCTCCGCCAGATGCTCGAGCACCTCGTCGAAAACGCGGTCAAGTACGCGCCGCCGGGAACGCACGTCCGGCTCGACTGGGGGATGGCCGAAGGGACCGTCCGGATCGGCGTCCAGGACGAGGGGCCGGGCATCCCGCCCGAGTGGCGGGAGCGGATCTTCGAACCGTATGCGCGCCGCGACACCCATACTGCGCGTGGATCCGGGATCGGCCTGTACGCGGCCAAGCGCCTGGCCGAATCGATGGGCGGGCATGTGTGGTGCGAGCCGGCTCCCGATCACGGGGCCCGTTTCGTCATCGCCCTGCCCGCCGCAGCGGCCGTCTAGGAGGACTCCGTGCCAACCACTCGGCCGCTCCGAATCCTCGTGGTGGACGATGACCCGGCGATGGTCGGCGCGATCACCGCCCTGGTTGGAACCGAGGGCCACCAGGTGATCACCGCCTACGACGGCCTGACGGCCGTCCGGCGCTTCCGCGAGGAGCATCCGGATCTCGTCCTCCTGGATCTCGCGATGCCGGGCCCGGACGGTTTCACGGTCACCGGGCAGATCCGGGCCGCCGGCTCCGCGCCAATCATCGTCGTCTCGGGCGAGAGCAGCGAGGCGGCCAAGGTGAAGGCCCTGGGCATCGGGGCGGACGACTACCTCGTCAAGCCGTTCGGACGGGCGGAGCTGCTTGCTCGCATCGCGGCGGTCATGCGCCGGGTTGGCCGGGCGGATGCCGCGGATCTCGGCGGCCCGGTGACGTTCGACCGGCTGTCCCTGGACCCGGCTCGCCATGAGGCATCCGTCGGCGAAACGCTCCTCACGCTCACGCCCACCGAGTACCGCCTGCTCGAGCTGCTCGCCCGCGCGGGCGGCGATCTGGTCCCTCACCTCCGACTGGCCCGGGCTGGCTGGCCGGCGGAGCACGATCCGGATCTCCTCTGGCTCAAGCCACACCTGGCGCGCCTTCGCGCGAAGCTGCATGAGGCGGGCGGCCCCGCGATCGTCGCGGTGCGCGGGGTCGGCTACCGGGTTGAGGCCGCCGCCGGCCGCTGACGGAGACGCCGCGTCAGGCCGGGACGGCGACCCGCCCGAGCGCGTCGTGGGGGAGGTCCACGCACGAGGTCAGGTGGCTTCGAGCGTCGCGGCCGCCGAGGGCGCCGAAGTGACGCCACGCGTCACCAGTCGATGTATCCGGCTGCAAACGGCATCCACACGCCCGGCATGTCACGACCGTGAGCTGGCCATCGCGCACTGCGAATGGGGTTCGAAGATCTTCGTGCAGATCGAGCATGGCCTGCCCTCCGGCGGATTCTCGGACGCTGGGTCTGGAGTGTCCCGCGGATCACGCCCCCGCAGCGATGGCGGAGCGGGGCCGTTTCGGTTGCGTCCCGGTTGCGGTCGCCGGCGCGCGATACGGCAGGGTCGACGCGGACAGCGCGACGGGCGCCTCCGCGGCGGCTGGACGGTCCGCTGGCGATGCCTGTCGATGATCGCGACCGGCGCCGACATTCAACATCGGGACCACGAACTTCCGCGGGCGCCAAGTTCCGTCGTAGCTCGCAGGGTTGCATTTGGGTGACGCCTGTTGACGCGCCCGTCCGCGCCCCTATAGCATCGCCGGGCGATGAACCACACCTGCGTTTCCTGGAACATGTGTATGCGCTGGCGGCCCCGCCGTGCGGAGGATGGGGTCTGACGTCTCGCGCACCTGACCAGGGGTAGAGCGGGACCGAAGACGAGGTCCCGGGGCTGCGACTCCATACGAGAGTCGCAGTTTTTTTGTGCCTCCGAGCGACACGACGGGTGACCGCCGAAACCGCGACACAGCCCGATGGCTGACCGGGACCTGAGCCACCGATCACCAACGCACGGAGGACACCATGAGCAAACCAACACTCAGCGCCGTCATCCCGGGCGGTGCATCAGCCTTCGCGACGACGCCATCGGCCGCGCTGGCGACCTTCCGCGTCGAGAGCCGCCAGGTTGCGGGCCTCAGGAGCACGGTCCGGGTGCGGACGTTCACGTTCGATGTCGACGAGCCGCCGACGCTGGGTGGCTCAGACACCGCCCCGAGTCCGGTCGAATACGCACTCGCCGCGCTTGCAACGTGCCAGGAAATCACCTACCGCCTCCATGCCGATGCGCTCGGGGTCCAGCTCGCCGGTGTCGCGGTCACCCTCGAGGGTGACATCGACCTGCGCGGGTTCTTCGGTTCTGACGAGCCGATCCGCCCCGGATTCCTGGCGATCCGCGGAACGGTCAGGCTGGACAGCCAGGCATCCCTCGGCGAGCTCGAGCGACTGCGCGACCACGTCGACGCGCACTGCCCGGTACTCGACCTGCTGTCCAATCGAACCCCGGTCCACCTGGAGCTGCTCACATCGGCGGTCGCGCCCGCCGACGCTGCCGCCTGAGCGCATCCCAACCAACAGAAAGGAATCGAAATGACCGTACTCGATCCCAGCACCTTCCGGCCCGAGACGCGTGCCCTCCACGCAGGCCAGAAACCCGACCCGGCCACCAACGCCCGGGCCGTCCCGATCTACGCCACGACCAGCTACGTCTTTGATGACGCCGCGCACGCGGCGCGCCTCTTCGGGCTCGAGGAGTTCGGGAACATCTACACCCGGATCATGAACCCGACGACCGACGTCTTCGAGCAGCGCGTCGCGGCGCTCGAGGGCGGCGTGGCCGCCCTCGGCCTGAGCTCCGGCCAGGCCGCCGAGACGCTGAGCATCCTCAACCTCGCCCGGGCCGGCGACAACATCGTGGCCTCGTCGTCGCTCTACGGCGGCACGTACAACCTGTTCACCCACACCCTGCCCAAGATCGGGATCACGACGACCTACGTCGATGGCTCCGACCCGTCGGCATTCGGTCGCGCGATCAACGAGCGGACGAAGGCCGTCTTCCTCGAGCTCATCGGCAACCCGCGCCTCGATGTCCACGACCTCGCGTCCATCGCGGACGTGGCGCACGCCCGGGGCGTGCCGGTCATCGTCGACAATACGTTCGCCCCGCTGCTCGCCCAGCCAATCAAGCACGGCGCGGATATCGTCATCCACTCGGCCACGAAGTGGATCGGTGGCCACGGCACGGCCATCGGCGGCGTCGTGGTGGACGGCGGGACGTTCGACTGGGCGGCGAGCGAGCGCTTCAAGGCCGACTTCGTCGACCCGGACCCGAGCTACCACGGCATCAGCTACACGGGCGCCTTCGGCAACCTCGCCTTCATTCTCAAGCTGCGCGTGCAGGGCCTGCGCGACATCGGCGCCGCGCTCAGCCCGTTCAACTCCTTCCTGTTCCTCCAGGGCCTCGAGACGTTGCCGTTGCGGATCACCCGGCACAGCGAGAACGCGCTCGCGGTGGCGAAGTGGCTCGAGACCCGGCCTGAGGTGAGCTGGGTCAGCTATCCGGGCCTCGAATCACACCCGAGCCACAAGCTGGCGAAGCGGTACCTCACGGGCGGCTTCGGCGGCATCGTGACCTTCGGTGTCCAGGGCGGGCTCGAGGCCGGTCGCCGGCTCATCGACAGCGTCCAGCTCTTCTCGCTGCTGGCCAACGTCGGCGACGCGAAGTCGCTGATCATCCATCCGGCGTCGACGACCCATTCGCAGTTGGAGCCGGACGAGCAGGCATCGACCGGTACGACCCCCGACCTCATCCGCCTGTCGGTGGGCCTCGAGCACATCGACGACCTCATCGCCGACCTCGAGCAGGCGCTGGCCGCCGCCACGGCCGATGCCGCAGCCGACGGGGAGCTCGTCGGCGTGGGCGGGTGACGCTGGACGTCCCCACGACCCGGCCGGCCGGTCTCCCCACGGGGACCGGCCGGCTCGAAACCGTGTCGCTGGGGCCATTCGAACTCACGGACGGGACAGCACTCCCGGAGCTCGTCACGGCCTACCGCCATGACGGCCTGGCTCCCGGGAAGGCACCGCAGGTCGTCGTCGTCCATGCCCTCACTGGTTCGGCGGACGCGGCCGACGACTGGTGGGCACCGCTCATCGGACCGGGCCTCGCCCTCGATACCGATCGGGTGGGCGTGCTCTGCGCCAATCTGCTCGGCGGCCGCTACGGGACCACGGGCCCGACCTCGATCGACCCGCGGACGAACCGCCAGTACGGCGGCCACTTCCCGTCGATCTCCCCCCGGGACCAGGCGGCCGCCCAGTGGTACCTCCTCGACGCCCTCGGCATCGCCGAGGTCGCGCTCGTCGTCGGCGGCTCGCTCGGCGGGATGGTCGCGCTCGAGATCGCCGTGCAACGACCGTGGGCAGTCCGGCGCGTGATGCCCATCGCCGCTCCGGCCGCGACGGGTCCGCTGGCGGTGGCCTGGAATCACCTCCAGGTCCAGTTCGTGGAGCGGCTCGGGGTCGAGGGCCTCTCACTCGCCCGCCAGCTGGCGATGACGACCTACCGAAGCGACGCCGATTTCGACGAGCGCTTCGGGCGATCGCGCGAGGCCGACGGTCGTCTCTCGATCGTCAGCTACCTCGAACACCAGGGCCGCAAGCTCGTCGACCGATTCGATGCCGCCACGTACCGGGTCCTGGCCGGGGCGATGGATCGGCACGATGTCGGAGAGAACCGCGGAGGAATCCCCGGCGCGTTCGCGTCCCTGGCCGACGCCGGCGTCCGGCTGACCGGGGTGGGGATCCAGGACGACATCCTGTACGGGCCGACCCAGGTCCATGCGCTGGTCGACGCAGCCCTCGCGGCGGGGGCGCCGGCCGAATACCGGCACATCGATTCCTCGAAGGGCCACGACGCATTCCTCGTGGAATGGGACCAGCTGAGCGCGCTGCTCCGCGAGGCTCTCGAAGGCTGAACGAGGAGAAATGGTTGCATATCTGCGCGAGTATGCGTATAGTCCCGCATCTGATGCACCGCCGACCCGCTTCCTTCGACTCGAAGAAGAAGCTCTGGCGGCCCTGCCGGGAGGCACGGGCCCTGGGGCTCTAGACGGCGCGTCAGGATAACGACGAACCGGGGCCTCCAGGGAACGGAGGCTCCGAGCACAGAGGCCGCGGCACCACAGATGGTGACCGCGGCTTTTCGTTTGCCCTCCGAACCCGATGAGGTCCCACCAGCGAGTGAGGACCACGCACATGCACACCATGATCGTCGGCAGCGGCCCACTGGGATGGGCGGTCGCCGCCGCCTCGTCGGACCGCGGCGAACGGGCCCCGATGCTTGGGCGGCCGCCAATGGGCCGGCACGATCCCACTGCCTTCCACGGCGCCGACCTCATCGTCGAGGCGTCGTGCGGCGAGGCAGTCTCGGCCAATGTCGCGGCCGCCCTCGATGCCGGTGTCCGGCGCTTCGTGATCGCCACGACGGGCTGGTCGAGCCAACGGGGTGAGGTGGATGCGGCGCTCCGGGCCCATGGCGCGAGCGCGGTCGTCGCCGCCAACTTCAGCCTGGGGGTCGCGCTCTTCGCCCGGCTCGTGGAGACCGCCACGGACCTGTTCGGCGCCGTGGACGACTTCGATCCCTACCTCGTCGAGTGGCATCGTCGCTCCAAGGCAGATCGACCCAGCGGCACCGCCCTCGAACTCGCCGGTCGTATCGCCGCCCGTCATCCGCGCCTGGCGAGCGCCGCCGATCTCGAGACCGTCTCCATCCGCGCCGGCGCCAGTCCCGGGATGCACCTCGTCGGCTTCGATGCGGCCGGCGAGACCGTCGAGCTGCGCCTCACGGCGCGGGATCGGACGCCCTATGCCGCCGGGATCCTCGCCGCCGCCGACTGGCTGAGGCGAGCTCCGCGCACGCCCGGCATCCACTCGTTCGACCCGGTGGTCGACGAGCTCATCACACGGCGCGCCGCGGCCGCCTGACGACGCACCGACCCATCCCATCCCCTGATCGAATTCGAGAAAGGATCCCCGACATGATCCGTCCCACCCTCCGCGGTGCGTTCACCGCCCTCGTCACCCCGTTCACCTCCGACGGCGCCATCGATGAGGCCGCGTTTCGGCGGCTCGTCAGTTGGCAGGTCCTGGCCGGTATTGACGGCCTCGTGCCCTGCGGCACGACCGGCGAATCCCCCACGCTCAGGCCGGCCGAGCGAGAGTGGCTGATCGCCACGACCGTCGGGGTCGTCGTCGAATCCCCGTCGCGCGACCGCGTCCGCGTCATCGCCGGCACCGGCACCAACGACACCGCCGCGACCATCGCCGCCACTCGACGGGCGGCCGAGCTCGGGGCCGACGCGGCGCTTGTCGTCGCGCCGTACTACAACCGACCCGACGCTCGCATGCTGGAGACGCACTTCCGCGCGGTCGCGGACGAGGGCGACCTCCCGATCGTCGTGTACAACGTGCCGAGCCGGACCGGCACGAACCTCGATGCGGCCACGTTCCTCCGTCTGGCCGAGCACCCGCGGGTCATCGGGATCAAGGAAGCCAGCGGCAATCTGGAGCAGATCGCCCGGATCTGCCGCGAGCGACCAGGCGATGTCGCGGTGTTGGCCGGCGACGACGCCTGGACCCTGCCGATCCTCGCGTTGGGCGGCGACGGCGTCATCTCCGTCGCGAGCAACGAGATCCCGGGCGAGCTCGTCAGCCTCTGCACGGCTGCCCACGCGGGCGACTGGGACGCGGCCCGTCGCACGCACGAGCGATGGCTGCCCCTGTTCCTCGGGAACTTCGCCGGCGCGCCGAACCCGGTCCCGGTGAAGGCTGTGATGACGATGATGGGCCTGCTGGACGGCGATGCCGTGCGCGCTCCGCTCCTCTCACTGGACCCCGATGCCCGGGCTGCGCTCGCGGTCACGTTGCGATCGCTTGGTCTCGTGGAGCCCGTCGGCGGCCGGATTGGCACGGCAATCCAGCCGGAGGCGGCGGCGTGAGGGGCGCAGGCCCCGTGACGATCCCACCAGACCCCGTGGCCGACGCCACCATCCTCGGCGACCTGGAGTCCGGCAGGGTGCGGGCGGCCTCCCCGGACCCTGCAGCGCCGGGTGGCTGGCGGGTCCACGCGGACGTCAAGGCCGCCATCCTGGAGATGTTCGGCGACCGGGCGACGGCCGACTGGTCGGCCGGCCCACTCAGCTTTCGCGATCGAGCCGCGCTTGCCCCGCGCGGGGACCTCGCGGGCGGCCCGTGGCGGATCGTCCCGGGCGGTACCGCCGTCCGGCGCGGCGTCTACCTTGGCGAGGACGTCATCGTCATGCCGCCCTCCTACCTGAACGTCGGATCATGGGTCGGCCCTGGGGTGATGGTCGATTCGCACGTCCTGGTGGGCAGCTGCGCCCAGATCGGGTCCCGCGTGCACCTCGCGGCCGGCGTCACGATCGGCGGGGTCCTGGAGCCGGCCGGGGCGCGGCCCGTCATCGTGGAAGATGACGCGTTCGTTGGCGCCGGGAGTGCGCTCCTGGAGGGCGTGCTCGTGGGCACCGGCGCGGTGATCGGGGCCGGGGTGACGCTGACCGGCATGTCACGGCTGTACGACCTGGTCCGTGGCCGGGTCCTCCGCGGGACGGCGGAGTCGCCGCTCGTCGTCCCGCCGAACGCGGTCGTCGTGCCCGGGTCTCGCGTGCTGGACGATCCGTTCGCACGGGCCCACGGCCTGTCCCTTTCGACGGCGCTCCTGCTTAAGGACCGGGATGCCGGCACGAACGCGCGCGTCGCCCTCGAGGGGGCCCTGCGATGAGCTCTGCCGTCGAACCGGCGGATCTCCCCCGACGCGGCCGACCACTGGCCCGCAACGAGATCCTCCGAGCGGGTCGGCTCGCCGGTCTGGCCGCCGACGACCTCGCCGCGCGGTTCGGCACGCCCTGCTATGTCTACGACCTCGGAGGGATCGATCGCCAGGTCGCCGCGCTCCGCGCCGTCCTTCCCGAGCGGGCCGAACTGGCGTACGCGGTGAAGGCGAACCCCGCGCTGGCGATCGTCGCGCAGATGGGCCTGCTGGGCCTCGGTGCGGACGTCGCCTCGGGCGGCGAGCTCACGACGGCGCTCCGCGCCGGCATCGACCCCGAGCGCATCGTCATGACGGGGCCCGGCAAGCGCGACGTGGAGCTCGCCCAGGCCGTCCGGGCAGGAATCCGGGCGGTCACGGTGGAGTCGCTCAGTGAGCTGGCGCGCCTCGAGCGGATCGCGGCCGATGTCGGGCGGCGGCAGCCGGTGATGCTCCGCGCGGCGGTCGGCGAAGTCGCCCGGCTCGAGCGCGTCCGCCTCGTCGGGGACGACGGAGCCCGCAAGTTCGGCATGGACGCCGCGGATCTCGTCGACGCCGCCCGCCTCGCGGCGCGATCTCCGCACCTCGAGTTCCTCGGCCTTCATGCCTTCGGCGCATCCAACGTGCTCGATGCCCGCGCACTCGTCGATCACGCGGCCGTCACCGCTCGCGCGGCGCGCGTGCTCGCCCGGATCGTCGGCGTGCCGCTCCGCCTGGTGGATGTCGGGGGCGGTCTCGGGATCCCGTACGAGGCACACGAGGAGTCACTCGATCTCGTGGGCCTGGGTCGCGGCCTGGCCGCGCTCGTGGCTGGCTGGACCGACGATCCGTGGCTCGCCGACACGCGCCTGTTGCTGGAGCCGGGTCGGTTCCTGGTCGGGCCATCCGGCGCCTACCTCGCGCGCGTGGTCGATACCAAGACGGTCGATGGGGTACCTGTCGCCATCCTCGATGGCGGTGTCCACCACGTGCTGCGGCCGGCGCTCGTGGGGCAGGAACATCGTGTCCGGCTCCTGTCGCCCGCCCGCGGACGGCCGCTGCCGGTGACGATCGCCGGACCGCTGTGCTCCGGCCTCGATGTCCTGGCCCGTGGCGCGGTCATGCCGATGCCTGCCGTTGGCGACCTGATCGCCGTGCTCGACGTGGGTGCCTACGGCTACACCGAGTCGATGCCCCTGTTCCTGTCACACCCGTTTCCGGCGGAGGTCGTCGCCCGAGACGGTGCCGCGGCGCTGATCCGACCTCGGCTGGACCCCGTCACATGGCTCGATCAGCAGGTGGTGCCGGATCTCGTGAGCGGGGACCCAGCACCTGGCCGGGAACGACTCCGGCCAGTCCGATCGAAGGCATGCCCACGCGCCTGAACCGCAACCGAACGGGCCCTTCCGTGCCATCGCACCCGGCGAGACCGCTGCCTACGATCGAGGGCCGCCGACTACGGAGGAGGTCAGTTTGCGCGTCGTCAGGACGCTGTACGAACCGTCGACCGAGCACGACGCGTGCGGCTTCGGATTCGTGTGCGACATCGCGGGGCGCCCGTCCCATGCGATCGTCCGCGATGCCCTGACCGTCCTCGTCAACCTCGAGCATCGCGGCGCAAGCGGGTCGGAGCGCGGTACCGGGGATGGCGCCGGGATCCTCGTCGGGATTCCGCACGGATTCCTCGGCGCGGCCACAGGCGAAGCCGGCCTGCGCCTCCCCGATGGGGGCGGCTACGGCGTCGCGATGGTGTTCCTGCCGCGGGACGAGGCCAGCCGGGCGGTCTGCCGTGAGCACTTCGCGGCGGTGCTCGATGCCGAGGGTCTCGTCCTCCTTGGTTGGCGGGACGTCCCCACGGACTCGACCGGCCTCGGCGAGTCCGCCAAAGCGAGCCAGCCGGTCATCGTCCAGGCGTTCATTGCCCGTCCCGCCGGCCTCGGCACGGGCCACGACGAGGATCTCGCCTTCGACCGGCGGCTGTATGTCACCCGGCGGTTGATCGAGAAGGCCGTCTCCCGCAGCGCCCTCCCGGGGCGGGGCGACTTCTACGTCCCGTCGATGAGCTGCCGGACGCTGGTCTACAAGGGCATGCTCAACGCGTCGCAGCTCCTGACGTTCTACCCGGATCTGCGCGATCCCCGGCTGGCCAGCGCCATCGCGCTCGTCCATTCGCGCTTCTCGACGAATACCTTCCCGTCGTGGTCCCGCGCTCACCCCTACCGGTACATCTCGCACAACGGCGAGATCAACACGCTGCGCGGCAACGTCAACTGGATGTTCGCTCGGCAGTCGACGTTCCGCTCGTCCCTGTTCGGCGACGACCTCCAGAAGATCCTGCCACCGGTGGACGCCGACGGCTCCGACACGGCGATCTTCGACAACGTGCTCGAGCTGCTCCACCTCTCGGGGCGCTCGCTGGCCCACGCGATGATGATGATGGTCCCTGAGCCCTGGAGCCGCGACCCGGCGATGTCGCCCGAGCGGCGCGCGTTCTACGAATACCACGCGTGCCTGATGGAGCCGTGGGATGGCCCGGCGTCGCTCGCCTTCACCGACGGCGTCCGGATCGGGGCCACCCTCGACCGCAACGGCCTCCGCCCGGGGCGCTACTACGTGACGCGGGACGGTCGCGTGGTCATGGCGTCCGAGGCCGGCGTCCTCGATATCCCGCCGGCCGACGTCGTCGCCAAGGGCCGCCTCCGGCCCGGTCGGATGTTCCTCGTCGATACGGCTGAGGGCCGGATCATCAGCGACGACGAACTCAAGACGGCGGTCGCCTCCGCTCAGCCGTACGAGGAATGGGTCCGGAGCTCGCTCGTCCGGCTCGAGGAGCTGCCCCAGCCGGTGGGGGCGATCGAGCCCGACCACGAGACCATCCTGCGCCGCCAGGAGGTCTTCGGCTATACGACCGAGGACGTCAGCATGATCATCAATCCGATGGCGGTCGACGGAGCCGACCCCGTCGGCTCCATGGGCAACGACGCCCCGCTCGCCGTCCTCTCCGAGCGCCCGCAGCTCCTCTATGGCTACTTCAAGCAACTCTTCGCGCAGGTCACGAACCCGCCGGTGGACGCGATCCGCGAGGAGATCATCATGGCGACCGAGCGCTCGATCGGTCCGGAGGACAACCTGCTGGAGCCGGGTCCGGACGCGGCGCACCAGCTGTCCCTGCCGTCTCCTGTCCTCTCCAATGCGGAGTTGGAGCGGATCCGCGCACTCGATGGCGGGCCGGCGTCGCGCGGCTTCCGGACGATCACCCTGCCGATCCTGTTCAAGGTTTCCGAGAACGGCTCGGGCCTCCGCCGCGCCATCGAGGACCTCTGCCAGCGTGCGTCCGAGGCGATCGCCGAGGGCTACAACCAGGTGATCCTCTCGGACCGCGGCCATGATGAGGTGGAGGCGCCGATCCCCGCATTGCTCGCGGTCTCGGCCGTCCACCACCACCTCGTGCGGGCCGGCACCCGCGGCCGGGTGGGGATCGTCGTCGAGTCCGGCGAGCCGCGCGAACCCCATCACTTCTGCCTGCTGATCGGCTACGGCGCGAGTGCGATCAACCCGTATCTCGCCTTCGAGACCATCGACGACCAAGTCCGGCTGGGCGTCATTCCCGGCCCGACCGAGGCGGCCGAGAAGCGCTTCCGGAGTGCACTCCTGAAGGGTGTCATCAAGGCGATCTCGCGGATGGGGATCTCGACCGTCCACAGCTACCACGGCGCCCAGGTGTTCGAGGCGATCGGCCTCAACCGCGACTTCGTGGATGAGTACTTCACCTGGACCCCGACCCGCATCGGCGGAATCGGGATCGAGGTCGTCTCCCGCGAGGTCCAGATGCGCCAGGACCGCGCCTTCCCGCCCAAGCGCCCGGTGGTCCACCGCGAACTTGCCACCGGCGGCCAGTACCACTACCGCGCGGATGGCGAATACCACCTGTTCAACCCGCTGACCATCCACACCCTGCAGCGGGCCGTCCGGACCGGCGATTATGGGACGTTCAAGGACTACACCAGCCTCGTGGATGACCAGTCCCTCCGTCTGGCGACGATCCGCGGACTCCTGGAGCTCCGCCCGGCCCACCGGCCCGTCCCGATCGACGAGGTTGAGCCGGTCGAGTCGATCGTCCGCCGGTTCAAGACCGGGGCAATGAGCTACGGCTCCATTTCCGCCGAAGCCCACGAGGCCCTGGCCATCGCGATGAACCGCCTCGGCGGCAAGTCGAATACCGGCGAGGGCGGCGAGGACCCGGCCCGCTACGAGCCGCTCCCGAACGGGGACTCGCGAAGCAGCGCCATCAAGCAGGTCGCCAGTGGCCGCTTCGGCGTCACCAGCGAGTACCTCGTCAACGCCCGCGAGATCCAGATCAAGATGGCGCAGGGCGCCAAGCCCGGCGAGGGCGGCCAGCTCCCCGGCTCGAAGGTCTACCCGTGGATCGCCCGGACCCGGAACTCGACACCGGGCGTCGGGCTGATCAGCCCGCCCCCACACCACGACATCTACTCGATCGAGGACCTCGCGGAGCTGATCCACGACCTCAAGAACGCCAACCACCGGGCGCGGATCAGCGTGAAGATCGTCGCCGAGGTCGGCGTCGGGACGATCGCCGCCGGAGTCGCCAAGGCGCACGCGGACGTCGTGCTCATCAGCGGCCACGACGGCGGGACCGGCGCGTCGCCTCTGACCTCCATCAAGCACGCCGGGATCCCGTGGGAGATGGGCCTCGCGGAGACCCACCAGGTCCTGCTGATGAACGATCTGCGGTCGCGGATCGTGGTCGAGGTGGACGGCCAGCTCAAGACCGGCCGCGATGTCGTCATCGGCGCATTGCTCGGCGCCGAGGAGTTCGGCTTCGCCACGGCGCCGCTCGTCTCGCTCGGCTGCGTGATGATGCGCGCCTGCCACCTCAACACCTGCCCGGTCGGTGTCGCGACCCAGAACCCTGAGTTGCGCGCGCGCTTCGCCGGCGACCCTCAGCACGTCGTCAACTTCATGACGTTCATCGCGCGCGAAGTGCGCGAGCACATGTCCCGCCTCGGCTTCCGGACGATCGACGAGATGGTCGGGCGGTCCGACCGGCTCGACGTCCGACCCGCGCCCGACCACTGGAAGGCGCGCCATCTCGACCTGAGCCGGCTCCTCGCCCAGCCCGATGTGCCCGCGACCTACGGGCGCCGACGCATGATCCCGCAGGAGCACGGCGTCGAGGCCTCACTCGACGCAACGACCCTCCTCGACCTCTGCGCGCCGGCCCTGACCGATCGGCTTCCGGTCCGCGCGACGCTGCCGATCCGCAACATCAACCGGGTCGTCGGGACGATGCTCGGCTCGGAGGTGACCCGCCGCTGGGGCCGCTCCGGCCTCCCCGATGACACGATCCGCCTCCACTTCCAGGGTTCAGCCGGGCAGAGCTTCGGCGCGTTCCTCCCGAAGGGGATCACGCTGCTCCTCGAGGGCGACGCCAACGACTACGTCGGCAAGGGCCTGTCCGGCGGGCGCCTGGTGGTCTTCCCGCCGGCGGAGGCGCCGTTTGCCGCCCACGAGAACGTGATCGCGGGCAATGTGATCCTGTACGGCGCGACGGACGGCGAGGCGTTCATCCGCGGCGTCGTCGGGGAGCGGTTCGCCGTCCGCAACTCGGGCGCCACGGCCGTCGTCGAGGGCCTCGGCGACCACGGCTGCGAGTACATGACCGGCGGGCGCGTCCTGGTGCTCGGTCGGACCGGGCGCAACTTCGCCGCCGGGATGTCGGGTGGGATCGCGTGGGTCTTCGACGAGGAGGGTACCTTCGCCTCGCGCTGCAACACCGAGCTGGTCGGCCTCGAGCCCCTTGCGGACCCGGTCGAGGTCGCCGAGGTCTGGACGCTCCTCGAGCGCCACCGCGAGCTGACCGGCAGCGAGCGCGCTGCCGCGATCCTCGAGCGTCGGGACGGCGCTGCGGGCTGCTTCGTCCGGGTCATCCCGGACGACTACCGCCGCGTCCTCGCGGCGCAGGAGCAGATGCGGGCCGCCGGCCTGAGCGATGAGGAGGCCGAGATGGCGGCCTTTGAGGAGAATGCAGGGGCCCTCGCGCGGGTTGGAGGGTCGTGATGGGCAGGCTGACCGCGTTCCTCGAGTTCGCGCGCCGCCCGGCGGGCAGCCGTCCGCCGCTCGAGCGGATTGGTGACTGGAGCGAGGCGCACCCGCGCCTCGACGAGGCCGTCCTCGGAGAGCAGGCCGCGCGCTGCATGGACTGCGGCGTCCCGTACTGTCACACGGGGGCGCTCATCAGTGGCATGGCCTCGGGTTGCCCGATCAACAACCTGATCCCCGAGTGGAACGATCTCGTCTTCCGCGGCCAGTGGCGCGAGGCAAGCATCCGCCTCAACGGGACGAACAACTTCCCGGAGTTCACCGGCCGGGTCTGCCCGGCGCCCTGCGAGGGTTCATGCACCGTCGGCATCAACGGCGACCCGGTCGCAATCAAGACCATCGAACAGGAGATCGCGGACCGTGCCTGGGAGAACGGCTGGATCGTGCCAAGCCCGCCGCTCACGCGGACCGGCAAGACGGTCGCGGTCGTGGGTAGCGGGCCGGCCGGCCTGGCCGCCGCGGACCAGCTGAACCATGTCGGCCACCTCGTAACCGTCTTCGAGCGGGCCGGCCGGATCGGCGGCCTGCTGATGTACGGCATCCCGAACATGAAGCTCGACAAGGGCGTCGTGGACCGGCGGACCCGGCTGCTGGCCGCGGAGGGCATCTCTTTCGTCACGGGCGTCACCATCGGCTCAGATGTTCCGGCCGCGCAACTCCTCACCGAGTTCGATGCCGTCGTCCTCGCCACGGGCGCGACCGTCGCTCGCGACCTGGCGGTGCCCGGCCGAGAGCTTGGCGGGATCCACCTGGCGATGAGCTTCCTGCGCGGCAACACGCGACGGCTCCTCGACGGGGGCGCTTCGGCGGAGGCGCCCATCGACGCGAAGGGCCGGCAGGTCGTTGTCGTCGGCGGCGGCGACACCGGGACGGACTGCGTCGGGACGGCGATCCGGCAGGGCGCGGCGAACGTGCTCCAGCTCGAGATCCTGCCCCGCCCGCCCGAGACGCGGGCGGCCGACAACCCGTGGCCGGAGTGGCCGAAGGTCTACCGGCTGGACTACGGCCAGGAAGAGGCGCTCGCGCTGTGGGGCGAGGACCCACGGCGCTATACGACGACGACGCGCCGGTTCATCGGCCGAAACGAGCGCGTGACCGAGATCGAGATCTGTGACGTCTCGTGGAGCACGTCGGCGGACGGGCGGCTGGAGATGCGCGAGGTCCCCGGGATGACGCAGGTGATCCCGACCGACCTGGTGCTCCTCGCACTCGGCTTCACCTCCACGGAGCCGGCGCTCCCGAAGACGTTCGGCTGCGAGCTCGACCCGCGGGGCAACATCCGGACGGGCATCGACAAGATGACGAGCGTGCCGGGGGTGTTCGCGGCCGGCGACTGTGCCCGCGGGCAGTCGCTCGTGGTGTGGGCGATCCGCGAGGGTCGTCTCGCGGCGCGCGGCATGGACCGGTTCCTGGCGCGCGGGGAGACGGCGTTGCTCGGCGGCGCGTTGGGCTGAACAGTCCCCGAGATCTCCCGACACCTGGGAGCCCGGACGCAGCGCCCCGGCCCGCGCAACCGTGAGAAGCGCGATCCACACCAAAGAGCGTGGCCCATCGTCCCAGCGTGCAGATTCCGTCGGAACTGGGCACTCGGCCGTGCTCGTTCAGCGGAACGGCGCGACTGGGAGTTGCGCGGCGGGGGGTCGGCCGGGCGCTGGGCCAGGACTGAGCGTCAGACCTGGTAGGCGACCTCGCCGTGCGTCGAGAGGTCGATGCCGAGCTCCTCGTCCCGGGCGGAGATCCGGATCCCGAGGATGACGTCGACGACCTTTACGATCACGAACGTGGCGACGACCGCGTAGGCGATCGTCGCCCCGACCGCGATCAGCTGGGTGCCGACCTGGCCGGGGTTGCCGTCGATCAGGCCCGGATAGGCATTGATCGCGACGGTTGCGAACACGCCCGTGGCGACGGCTCCGAACGTGCCGCCGACCCCGTGGACCGCGAAGACGTCGAGGGCGTCGTCGATCTTGAGGCGGGACCGGAGGAGCGTGGCGCTGTAGCACAGGCCACCCACGGCGAGACCGATGACCAGCGCCCCGCCGGCCGTGACGTAGCCGGACGCCGGCGTGATCGCGACCAGGCCGGCGACGGCGCCACAGGCCGCACCGACGACGCTGACCTTGCGCTTGTGGATGTAGCTCGCGAGAACCCACGTGATCGTGGCGGCACCTGCGGACGTGTTCGTCACGAGGAGAGCGTTCGCGGCCAGCCCGTTGGCGGCCAGCGCGGAGCCGGCGTTGAAGCCGAACCAGCCGAACCACAGGAGGCCGGCGCCGAGGACGGTCATCGGGATGTCGTGCGGCTCCATCGTGTCGCCGTTCACGGCGCGGCGACCGATCAGGAGGGCGACGATGAGGGCCGATACGCCCGACGAGGCGTGGACCACCGTGCCGCCGGCGAAGTCGAGCGCCCCGAGAGCGAACAGCCAGCCGTCGGGCGCCCAGACCCAGTGGGCGATCGGCGAGTAGACGAAGACGGACCACAGGACGGTGAAGATGACGAAGCTCGCAAATCGCTTCCGCTCGGCGAACGCGCCCGTGATCAGCGCCGGCGTGATCGCCGCGAACATCAACTGGAAGGCGGCGAACAGGACGAACGGGATCGTGCTCCCGGCGGCCGGCTCAAGGCCGACACCGTTGAACATGAAGAAGTCGAGGCCACCGAACAGGCCGGTGCCGGTCGCATCCGGCGCAAAGGCGATCGAGAAGCCCACGACGACCCAGACGACGCTCACGAGCGCCAGCCCGAAGAAGCTGTGCATGATCGTCGAGAGGACGTTCTTTCGCCGGACCAGCCCGCCGTAGAACAGGGCGAGACCGGGCAGCATCACCATCACGAGCGCGGTGGCGACCAACAGCCAGGCCGTGTCGCCGGCATTGATCGCCCCGCCGTCGGCGGCGAGGGTCGCCGCGGGCACGGCGGCGGGCACGGCCAGGGCTGTCAGCAGGGCGGTGGTGATGCGTCGCATTCGGGTCCCCTCCGTCCGGCCCGCGGTCCGTCACGGGCCTCGATCGGAGTGTCCGGTGCCGCGCGTGCGCGGCGCGCCGTCGCGCAGGCAGCGCCCGCGCTGCGCTTCGGGGGCGGGAACCGTTGCGACCAGGTTGCGCGATCTGGAGGGCCCGGTGGGATTCGAACCCACGACACGAGGATTAAAAGTCCCCTGCTCTGCCGCTGAGCTACGGGCCCGCGGGCGAAGCGTACAGGAGGAACCGTCGCGGTCGGGCGGCTGCTCCGCCGCGCTCAGGCGTCGGCGACGCCGCGCTCAGGTCCGGTCGTAGACCTCGGGGTTGACCATGGTCGGGAGGCGCTCCCCGCGGACGCCGGCCAGGAGGTTCGCGGCGGCCATGCTGGCCATCTTGCCGCGGGTCGCCTCGGTCGCCGAGCCGATGTGCGGCACGATCAGGCAGTTGTCGAGGGTCAGGAGCGGGTCGTCGAGCGGGATCGGCTCCGGGTCTGTGACATCGAGGGCCGCGGCACGGATCACGCCGTCGCGAAGCGCTTCGTAGAGCGCCAGAGGGTCCACCACGGGCCCGCGAGTCGTGTTCACGAGGATCGCGCCCGGCTTCATCCGCCTGAGCGCCGCCGCGTCGATCAGCCGACGGGTCGACGGGTTGAGATCGACGTGCACGGACACGACATCCGCGCGCTCGAGGAGCTCTTCCAGCGGCACCCGCGTCGCGTTCAGGGCGACCTCGATGGCGGGGTCGACCCGGTTGCGCGATGCATACAGGACCGGCATCCCGAACCCGATCGCGCGCCTGGCGACGGCCTGTCCGATCCGCCCGAAGCCGACGACCCCGAGGGTCGCGCCGTGAACATCGACGCCCAGCTGATGGGTGGGGCTCCAGGTTCGCCAGCCGCCGGACCGGACAAAGCGCTCCCCCTCCGGCAGGCGGCGAGCGACCGCCAGGATGAGCGCCCAGGTGAGGTCCGCAGTCGTGTCGGTGAGCACACCGGGCGTGTTGCCCACGGGAATACCGCGCCGGGTGCAGGCCGGAACGTCGATGTTGTCGTAGCCGACGGCCATGTTGCTCACGACCCGGAGCCCGGGGCCGGCCGCGTCCAGGAACGCGTCGTCGACGCGATCCGTGAGCATCGTCAGGACACCGTCACATCCGGCGACGGCTCGAAGTAGCGCGTCCCGCGGCGGCGGTGCCTCGTCCTCCCAGACGACCGCATCACAACCCGCCAGGACCGGGTCCAGGCCCGCCGCGGGGATCCGCCGGGCGACGAAGACGCGCGGTCGCGCGGCAGTGTCCGCCATGCCGCCGCTCAGCCGTTTGCCGCGACGAGCGGCTCGACGACGGAGCGGATGCGCGCCAGCGCCTCGATCAGGTTCGGCTGCGAGTTCGCGTACGAGATCCGGATGTGGTTCCGGCCCACCTGCCCGAACGCCGTCCCGGCGAGCACGCTGACGCCTGCGTCGTGGAGGAGCCGGTCGGCCAGCTCCGCGCCGTCGAGGCCGGTCCCGGAGATCTCGGGGAAGACGTAGAACGCGGCGTGCGGCCGGATGCAATGGATCCCCGGAATCGCGTTGAGCCCGTCGACGATGAGGTCGCGCCGGACCTGGAACTCGGCGACCATCGCCTCGACCTCGGCCTGCGGCCCGGTCAGCGCCTCGATCGCGGCAATCTGGCTGAAGGCGGACGTGCCCGACACCGAGTTGATGATCAGTCGTCCGAATGCGTAGAGGAGGACATCGGGCACGACGGCGTAGCCAAGACGCCAGCCCGTCATCGCGTACGTCTTGCTGAAACCATCGAGGATGATCGTCCGCTCGAGCATGCCCGGGATCGAGGCGATCGAGACGTGCTCGCCCTCGTAGACGATCCGGCCGTAGATCTCGTCGGCCAGGACGACCAGGTCGTGGCGGAGCGCCAGCTCGGCAATCCGCACGATGTCCTCGCGGGTGAACAGACCGCCAGTCGGGTTCGCGGGCGAGTTCAGGACCAACATCCGGGTCTTCTTCGTGATCAGCGCCTCGAGCTCGTCCAGGTCGGCGCGAAACTCGTGCCTCTGCCGGATCGGCAGCGGGACCGGGGTCCCCCCGGCGAAGCGCGCCATCGATTCGTAGATCGGGTAGCCCGGGTCCGGGACGATGACCTCGTCGCCCGGCTCGATGAGCGCGAGCATCGCGTAATACATGACCGGCTTGGCGCCCGGCGTGACCACGACGTGGTCGGCGCGGACCGGGACGTCCTTGCGGGCCGACACATCCGCCGCGATCGCCTCGCGGAGCGCGGGCAGCCCGAAGTACGGCGGGTAGTGGGTATACCCATCGTCGAGAGCCCGCTTCGCCGCTTCGCGGATGTTCGCGGGCGTGTCGAAGTCGGGCTCGCCGATCTCGAGGTGGATCACCGAGCGCCCGGTCGCCTCCAGCGCGCGGGCGCGGGCTGCGGCCTCGAAGGCGGTTTCGGTGCCGATGGAGTCCATCCGGGATGCAATTCGCATGCCGGGCATGATACGTGCCCTAGAATCATGGCGATGACCCGGTTCTACTCGATCGACGATGCCAACGCCGCCCTGCCCGATGTCCAGCGGATCCTCGAGAACCTGCGCGACCAGCGGGACGAGCTGATCCGATTGCGCGACATGGTCACGGCCGCCCAGGAGGGCGAGCCCACGAGCACGAAGGATCGCGAGAGCCCCGCCCCGGACGGGTCGGGTGGCACGACCACCGCCGACATCCACACGCTCCGTCTTCGCATGCAGTTCCTCATCGATCAGATGCAGGCCGGCGTGACCCGCCTGGTGGAACAGGACGTGACACTGCGTGAGATCGGGACCGGCCTCATCGACTTCCCTGCCCTCGTCAATGGCCGCCAGGTCTGGCTGTGCTGGCGCCTGGGCGAGGGTCACATCGGGTGGTGGCACGAACTCGGCGACGGGTTCGCCGACCGAAGCCGCCTGGCCGATCTCACCTGACCGCAGCAGCGAGGCGTCCCGTGCTCGATCCCAGGCGCGTACCGGCCGTCAGCGCCACGGAGGCCCATCGGCGCCTCGACGGCGCGGTGGCCCCCGATGCTCCGATCCTCGTCGACGTCCGGGAGCCTCATGAGTTCGCCAAGGTCCGGGCCGAGGGGGCGGCATTGCTGCCCCTCTCCACGTTCCTGCTCCGCCACACGGAGCTCCCGCAGGATCGCGCGATCCTCATGATCTGCAACTCCGGCGCGCGATCCGCCCAGACCACCGCGTTCCTCTTGGCCAACGGCTGGACCGATGTCTCGAACGTGGCGGGAGGCACCATCGCGTGGCTGCAGGCGGGCTTGCCATCGCGCCAGGGCACGCTGGAGGCGGGCGAAGGCGACCTGACGCGCTAGGATCAGGGGGCGTCGCCCATCGCGACCGATCCGCTACTCCGGCGCCCGATCCGCTACTCCGGCGCCCGTTCAGCTACTCCGGCGCCCGATCCGCTACTCCGGCAGCCGATCCGCTACTCCCATGACCGGCCCATGACCGGCCCGAATGCACACGCGGCTCTTCGCCGACGCACACGCGGTTCTTCCCTGAAGAACCAATCCTGCATATCGAGCATCAAATCGTGCAGCCATGACCGGCCCGGTCGGATGCTCGGCCACCCCATGCACAGGGGTCTCTGCAGGAGTTCGGCCAGGGGCGGCCCGGTCAAGTCCCAGATCGCGGATGGGTCCTCAAGCGGCGCCTCGGACCTCTCGTGCGCCCGTGATGAGGCGGCATGCACTTATCGGGCCGGGGTGCACTCACCCAGCTCGCTCGGCCGCCGGTAGCTCGCCGGATCTCGTCCCGGATGATCGGTAGATAACGGCCGTCTGGTCTCCTGTACAGAACGCCACACCGTGGTGTGCCAGCGGCCCTCAGCATCATCGCCCGCGCCGCCGGGGCCGTGGGCTCGCCACCTCCGACCGCCTGAGTCGTTTGGGGAAGCATTCCTGGATCGATCACGCTCGGCACGCTGCCGAAATCGACAGATTCGTGTGTGTGGCACGCGTGGTCGGATGAGAACTGAACCGTTACACGACTCACCGCGGTCCGCGGGAGTGTTCGTTGCCGCGGTGCCGGCTTTGGGCGGTGTGTCTGCGGGGCGTTGTCGGCAGCGCGTTGCCTACCAGGGCATCGCCCGACGGGGCCGACCTCGCGGGAGCCTGCCGCGCGGCGGCTTCGTATGTCTGCCGGGACTCAACCGGCCCCGGGAGCGCGGACCCGCGTCAGAAACGCAGCGCTTCTGAGGAGCGCGGACCTCAGGTACGCCGGCGGCGACGCCGATCGATCCAGCCGCGCACCGTGGCGGGGTGCGCGTAGGCCCATCCGATGAGGATCAGGATCACGGCGTTCACGGTGCCCACGCCCGCGGCACTGAGGTAGCCCAGCTGCTGGCCGACCTCACCGTCGATCCGGAGGGCCGGCACGACGACGCCGACAAGGCCCGCCTGGAAGAACGGCTCCTGCGGCGCGAGATTCGCGCGAATCGATCCCGACTGGACGCCATCCGCCGAGGTCCCGCCGATCACGAAGACACTCGAGCCGGTCACGATGGCGCTCGCGCCCTCCGACCCCGCGGCCGGCAGGTCCGTCTGGTCAAGGTGCTTCCAGCCGGTGATCGTGCCGGTTGCACTGGGAGTGGTCCAGTAGAGCTCGTTCTGCGGGCCGGTTCCGTCATCGCCGCCGAGGACGTACAGGGTGCCGTTGGCCGCGAAGCCCGCGGCGGCGGTTCGGGCACCCGGGAGGTTCGAACCGTCGGACACGGCCCACTGGAGCAATTGGAGCGGCACCGGGGGCGCGTTCAGGGCAGGCTCCACGTCGGTCTTGGGGATGCCGAGATGGCCGCGCTGGACGCCGCCCGACGGCCCGTTCGCGCTCGTGCCGCCCCACAGCCAGACAAAGTCGCCGACCTGGGCCATCGTTGCGTGGGCGACGGGGTCGAGAACGGCGGCCTGCTCCGAGAACGCGCCGAGAACGCCCTTCGCGTCTGTGGTCGCCTTCCAGACGGTGGACTGCGGCGTGCCATCAAGGCCGAGTCCGCCAGCCACGAGGATGCCGTCCGAGACCGGAACCGCGGCCGCGGCGGACCGTGCCGCCGGAAGGGCGAGCCCATCAACGGCCGTCCACTCGCCAAACGTCCTGGCATCCTGGTCGTACGTGAGCGTCCAGATCGTGTTGACCGGCGCTCCATCCGCGCCGGCGCCGCCGATGAGGTAGACCGTGCTGCCGATGACCGCCCCCGCGGCATCCGAGCGCGCCTCAGGGAGCGCGGGGCCGTCGGCCCAGGCATTGAAGTTGCCGCTCGCAACGTCGGCAATATAGGTGGTGGCCACGGCCGCCGATCCGTCAGTCCCGCCGATGTAGAGGAGCTTCGTCCCCACCTGGGCGACGGAGCCAGCGGTTCGCGGCGCCGGCAGCGCGAGCTCGCTGGGAGAGGGCTGCCAGGGGACCACTGAGCCGCCCGGGGCGGGACATGGCAGCGTGCTGTTCTCCGGCGGGCAGAAGTTCACCGGGGACCAGGCCAGGAGCCCCAGGTCCAGGGTCCGGTTGACCGTGAAGTAGTAGGCGCGGTCCGGGATGTACGCAAGCAGGACGATGAACAGGATGAACCAGACGAACGCCTTGACCGAGGCCCAGGTCCAGCTGTCGGCGTCCAGGAGCCCCATGAGAGCTCGTCGGCGCTTGACCGGACTGCCTGCCTGCAGTGCCTGCGACATCGTTCCTTCCTACTTGACGTTCAGGGTGCCGGTCATGGCCGGGATCGGGTGGACCGTGCAGATGAACACATACGTTCCGGCCTCGAGGGCCGGGACCACATAGGTGGTCTGGCCCGGATCGGTCAGGATCTCGCCCTTGTAGACGCTCGTCCCATCCGTCGTCCGGATCTCGACGTTGTGGCCGCCGACCCCCGCGTCCCTCTGGTCGAAGTCGATCGCGAATGGCTTCCCGGCATCGACCGTCAACTCCTCGACGTCGAAGGCGATGCCCTCGGCGACGACCTTGACCGTCTGGGCATCCGGAGGGAGCGACTCGGACGGCGCCTGCGTCGCGCCGCCGCCATCGCCGAGCCAGCAGGCAGGGACCGGGGTGGCCGCTGGATCCGGCTTGAAGTTCGGGTCCACCCAGCCGCGGAAGGTCTTCACCTTGCCGTCCGCGCCGATGATCGGCTCGTTCAGTTCGGGGTTCCGGATCACATATTCCTGCGTGGCGTCCGAGCGCATGAACGCGATGAGCTCCAGGATCTGGCGGTAGTTCATGGGCCCGCCGGCCGTGTCCGCCCAGACCGGCATGAGGCTCTTCGGGTCGCCGCAGACGTAGCGGCCGCCGACGGTCAGTACGTTCTTCAGGTACACCGCGCTCAGGTGATCGAACAGCTTCATCGGGTCGTTGAGCGGCGGGGCGATGTACCCCTCATCGGTGCCCTTGCCGTTCGGACCGTGGCAACGCGCGCAGTTGGCCTCGTACAGGTTGTAGCCGCGCTCGACGGCCGTGACCTGCTGGGCGTCCGCCTGTTCTGCCAGCCTGGGCGTGGAGAGTTCGAGGGGCAGGCCGACTTCATAGAAGTAGTAGGCGATCGTGAACAGGGCCACGACGCATACGGCCAGGAAGCCCACCCAGCGCGCGCTCGCGGACTGGCGGACGATCGAGGCGGCCCGCTCCGGGGACAGATCACGGGCATGTGCAGACGGCGGCGCGGAGAAACGCTCGGCGGGGGCCGCCTCGCTCGGCGGGCGGCGGGCCGGCAGGCGCTGCTCGGGCTCGTGGCCGGGCTGGTCGGTCATCGGGAACCTCGGATGATGGTCACGTCGGTGATCAGATGCAGCCCGTCGGGCTCTTCGGCGGGATGATCCCGGGCTGGCCCAGGGTCACCGGGAGCTGGCCAAGGGTGATCTTGGACGTGTCGAGCGTCAGCACCCCGTCTCCATCGACCGTCGCCGAGAAGCGATCCATGCTCCGGGGCGCGGGCCCGTACAACGTCCCGGCCGCCTTGACGCCGAGGCGATCGTAGCGCGACCCGTGACAGGGGCACTCAAGCCAGAAGTTCTTCAGGCAGGCGTTGGGTTTGCAGCCCAGGTGCGGGCATCGCTGGTAGAGCGCGCGCACGTTGAGCGCGGTTCCGTCGCCCGACGTGTCCTCGCCCGGCACGAACGCCTGGCGGGACGGGTCCACGAGCACGATGAATGCCCGCGCGTCGGGAAAGTATCCCGGGAACCCTTCCGCGATCGGCAATGTCGAGTTCTGCAACTTCACGTCGTCCAGCGTCCCGATCCTGACCCTGCTGCCGAAGCCGCCGCTCAGGTTCGGCCACAGAAAGTGGAGTGATCCGCCGAGAACTTCCGTGATCCACAGGGCCATGCCACCGCCCAGCGAGAGCCGAAGCACGCGTCGGCGCGAGATCCCCTGGACGGGGTGCTGGCGCATGGACTTGAGCGCCTGGCTCGTGAGGGCCTGGGGCTCGTCGGCGGGTTCGACGTGGTAGTTGCTCATCGGCGGTTGGGAACCCCTGTGAATCGGCTCAAAGCGCGAAGTGGAGCCCGTCCGTGCTGTTCTCGAAGAACGGCAGGTACGGAATGACGAAGCTGTAGCCCGGACCTCGGAAGAAGATCCCGAGGAACGTCAGGGTCAGGGCGAGGCCGAGGAAGAGGGAGAACAACACGACTGCGGTCTTCCGCTCGGATGGCCGCGTTGCATGGATGTTGGCGCGGTCCACGTACGGGACGACCATCATGCCGACGATGGCGAACGTCGGAACCAAGACGCCGGCGACCGACGGATGGAAGTACGCCAGCAGCTCCTGGAGGCCGAGGAAGTACCAGGGCGCCTTGGCCACGGCCGGCGTCACGTTGCCGTTGGCCAGCTCCTCGAGCGGGGCGTTGATGAACAGGCCCATCAGGAGCAGGAAGATGCTCATGACGCCAGCCGCGAGGAACTCGATCGAGAGCAGGTGCGGCCAGGTCATGACCGTGTCGTCCGGCTCCTTCTGAACCCGCACGACCGCATCCTGCTTGACCAGCGCGAGCAGGCGATACGGGCGCGCCGACATCGGCACGCGCTGCTTGTCGATCTCTGTTCGGCGGGTGGGATCCACCGGCGCGACGACGCGCTGCTCCGCCGGAGATTTCGGATCAGTCATAGCGGGCCACTGATGCCTCCGTCCTTCCGGATTCGCCAGAAGTGGACGGCCAGGAAGACCGCCGTGATGAGCGGCAGCGCCATGACGTGGAGCACATAGAACCGGAGCAGCGTGTTCTGACCGACCTCCAGACCGCCCAACAGGACGAGCTTGAACGGTGTGTTGATCAGCGGCAAGTACGCTGCCATGTTTGAACCGATGGTGATGGCCCAGTACGAGATCTGGTCCCACGGCAACAGGTAACCCGTGAAGCTGAGGCCGACCGTGAGGAAGAGGAGGAGTACACCGACCACCCAGTTGAACTCGCGCGGCGGCTTGTAGGCCCCGTGATAGAAGACCCGCATCATGTGCAGGAAGACGAAGAACACCATCAGGTGGGCGCCCCACCGGTGGATGTTCCGGGTCAGCAGGCCGAATGTGACCCGCGTCTGGAGATCCAGGATGTCCGTGTACGCCTGCGTGGCCGACGGGACGTAGAAGAACATCAGGTAGACGCCGGTCACGGTCAGCACGAGGAACAGGAAGAAGGACAGCCCGCCGAGGCAGAACGTGTAGGCGAAGCGGACCGCGTGCTGGCGGACCCGCACCGGATGCAGGTGCAGGAACACGTTGTTCATGACCGCGTACGCGCGCGACCGTTCGTCGTTCGGGTACGGGTTGCGGAAGATCGATCGCCAGACCGGGCTGCGGCGAATGGTGTTGTCCACCCGCTCGAGGAAACTCACCTGGAACCTCCTGCAACGCCGGCGGTTCCGGCGAGCTGGGCATCTCGGTACGACTCCTTGTAGAGCCGACCATCGCTCGAGATCTCCTCGAGCTCGAACCGCTCCATCGTAATGGCGTCGAACGGGCAACGCTTGACGCACAGCGCGCAGCGGATGCAGCGCTCCTCATCGAGGATCATCGCGCCCCCGTTCTCCCAGCCGTAGGCCTCCTCGATCTCCGGCAGGAGGCCTTCGCTCTTCAGCTGGTTCACGTCGACCATGTGGATGACGCCCTCCGGGCAGACGTCGGCGCACGCGCCGCACAGCACGCACCGGAACGGATCGAACCAGATGTTGTAGTTGCACATGAGGCAGCGCGTCGACTCGGCGACGGCGGCCGTGCCGTCGTAGCCCAGCTCTACCGGGGTCGCGAAGTTGACCGATGGGTCCATGGAGGGCATGCGCTCCATGAGCGGGACCATCGGGATGTGCTGGCGCGGCAGGATGTCGTAGAACTCCGGCATCTCGTGGCGCCAGGAGCTCGTGACCTTGACGTTTGCCACGACCGCCACGTCCGTTCGGCCGGCCAGGTACCGGTCGATGGCATAGGCAGCCTTCTTGCCGTGACCTGCGGCCTCGATGAGGGTCGTGGGGCCCGTGACGAAGTCGCCGCAGGCGAAGACACCCCGGACGTTCGTGGCGTAGGTCGCCGGATCCACCTTGAGTCGACCGCGGTTGACCTCGAAGGCCGACTCGACCGGGAGGAACGTCAGATCCGCCGCCTGTGAGACGGCCGGAATGATGAGGTCCGCCGGGATGACGAACTCGGAGCCCTCGATCGGCACCGGGGAACGGCGACCGGACGCGTCCGGCGTGCCGAGGCGGTTGCGGACGAACTTCACGCCCGTGACGTGGCCGTTCTCACCGATGACCTCGACCGGGCTGGCGAGGAACTCCATCCGGACACCCTCGCGTTCCGTCTCGCCAAGCTCCTCCTCGTCCACGACCAGCTCGGACCGCGTCCGGCGGTAGACGATCGAGACTCGGTCGGCGCCGTGGCGCAGGGCGGTTCGCGAGCAGTCCATGGCCGTGTAGCCGCCGCCGATGACCACGACGTCGCGGCCGACGGTCAGCTCCTCGCCGAGGTTGGCGCGCTTCATGAAGTCGACGCCGTAGTCCACGCCTTCGAGATCCGCGCCCGGGACGTCGAGCGCCACGGCGTTCATCGCTCCGGCCGTGATGGCAACCGCGTCGTGGTCCCGCTGGAGATCCTCGAACGAGATGTCCCGGCCGATCGTGGTGTTGAAGTGGAAGCGGACACCCAGCCGCTCAACGAGGCGGACGTCCATCTCGATGGCCTCGCGCGGGAGCCGGAAGGCCGGCACGCCGATGAGCATCGTCCCGCCGCCGTAGGGCAGGCTGTCGAAGACATCGACCGCGTAGCCCTTCAGCGCCAGCTCGCGGGCGACGGAGATGCCCGCCGGACCCGCACCAACGACCGCCACGCGCTCGGCGCGCGGCTCGATGTGGGGCATGACATCGGGGATACCAGACGCCTCGTGCCACTCGACGAGGAAGCGCTTCATCGCGCGGATCGCGAGTGGACGGTCGATGTCGCCGCGCCGGCAGGCGCGTTCGCACGGGGCGGAACAGACGTAGGAGCACATCGCCGCGACAGGATTCGGCTCGCGCGAAAGGATGTACCCCTCCTCGAACCGCCCTTCAGCGGCGAGGTTCAGGTAGCCGCGGCAGTTCGTCCCGACCGGGCACGCCTCCTGGCACTCGATGTTGCACTGCAACCACGAGGCGTCGACGGGCTGGACGAGAAACTCCTGGTGCAAGTCGAGAGCCAAGACGCGGTCGTGCCTTTCTCGTTGGGCAGCGCGGGAGAGCGGGCGAACAAGAAGACCGGCGGGGGCCCATGCCGGCGTTGCGGAATCTACCATCCGGCGGAGCGGCGACGCAAAGACGCTGCCCGGGTCAACGAGCTCCCAAGAAGACGCGCAGAAACGAGTTGACGCGCTCACCAGTCGCAGCTACGCTCCGTCCCGGACGACGGTCGGCGGAGGTGGCCGATCGGGAAGGACGGGAGATGACCGCGAGCGAGTTCGCCTTTCTGGCACTCGGGCTCGTGCTCGGTGTCGCCAGCGGGTCGGCACTGGTCATGGTGCTGGGTAGCCGGCCCCCGGCCCGTGAGGTCCGGCTGACCGTAGGACACGATGCCGTGCCGCGTCGCGCGGCAACCCTGTCATCCGATGCGTTCATCACCTCGCCCGCCGAACCGGCGCGCGGTGGGCCGGCCGATCGCCGTCGCCTGGACCGCGATGAGCCGCCCGCAGACCCGCCTCCGCCGTCCCTGATCCCGGCCCTCGCGATGACCGGGTCCCCTGCCGGGACGGGCGTCTTCTTGAGAACACCCGTTCTGTCTGGAGCCACGGCGCCGATGTCCGGGGGGATCCCCATCGTGGCGGAGCGAGATCCCGCGCTTGATGCTCTGCGCGTCCAGGCCGCCCTTGCGGCCGAGCGCCTCTACAAGGCCGACCTCCCGACGGCGACCGCGCTCCTGGAGCCTCAGCCCGCGGCGCCCGCGGCGCCCGCGGCGCCCGCGGCGGACCACGCTCCCTCGCCCGGTCCCGTTCCCGAGCTCGATCCGGACGAAACCGATGAGACACCGGCACTGACGCGGATTCTCCGCGGCGACCACCGCGCGCTGTTCGCGACCGTGGCCGTCCTGGCCGGCGCCGACGAGGCGGAGCGACGGCCCTGGCAGGCCGCGGTCATGAGCTTCAGCGGAGCCGTCGTGGAGCGAGCGGTCGGCGCAGGCTGGCTGGACTTCCCGGTGGGCAATCCGTTCTGGGACACCTTCACAACCGACCAGTGCCGCGCGATTGCAGCGGCCCTGACGGCGACGGGCCACAGGTTCGACGGGGTGGACGGCTGGCAGGACGGTCGGACCCCGAACTACCGAGACCTCACGATCGCGGTCGCAGCGACCGGGCTGGAGCCTCGTCGCATCCGAGCCTGGCCGACCCAGGACGAGATCGGCCACCTCTACCTCGAGGTGACCGTTGCCGCGGACGACTTCCTGGCCATCCATGCCCCGACCCTGGACCTCGATGAGGCGCAGGCGCTGATTGGCGTCGGCGGACCGGATCGGGCCCGACTGTGGGCAGCCTGGGACCGCGCGAGATCGGTCCTCCTGGCGCCGGTCGTCGGCGCCTGACACCGCGCGCGATCAGATCAGGCCTGGGCGCCTGACCCGCCCTCCGAATCCTCGGCGACCCGCGACGGCTCGTCCGAGCCCATGGGCCCCTCGTCCGCGTCCTCGTCGATGACGATGACGCGCATCGCTTCGCCGGCCTCTGCCCCGATCGCCTCACCCTCCTCCCGGGCCCAGTCGCGGATGCGCGTCGCCAGCCGATCCGGATGCTTGATCTGGCTTGTATGTGCAAGCAGCGCCTCGATCTTCCGGCCGACGGTCCCGCTGACATCCACACGAACCGTTGGGTTGTTGGACCAGAAGAGGTACATCCGGCGGACGTTGTGCGGAGCCAGGCCATCCCGGGCGAGCCACGGGAAGGCCATCGGGTTGCGCGAGGCCGGGTAGACGGCGTCCACGGCCGCCATCGCGGCTGCGCGGTGGTCCACGTGATTGATGCCGCCGTCGCCGTAGAAGAGGGTCTCCGGATCCGTGGCCATGACCGCATCGGGCCTGAATGTCCTGATCTCGCGCACGAGCAGCTCACGCAGGGCCAGGTCGTTGGCGAGCGCCCCGTCGGGTTGATGGAGGAACGAGACGCCGCCGTACCCGATGATCGCGGCGGCGGTGCGCTGTTCCGCCTCGCGGAGGGCCGCCAGCACCAGCGGATCCGCAGCATGGTCTTCGCCGCCCTGGTCCCCGCTCGTGCAGCACACGAGCCAGCCCTCCGAGCCCTCGTCGATCCACCGGGCGGCCGTGGCGGCAGGTCCGAAGTCCGCGTCGTCCGGGTGGGCCACGATCACCATGAACCGGGCCGGGCGCCACGTGTGGGAGCGCTCGGCGGAGGAGGCAGGGGTGGCGGGATCAGGCGTCGGGCTCACGAGATCCGCACCGGGACCAGCCGCTCGGGCCGTCGATCCACCTCAGGCCCCCGCGCCTGCGCGCTGGGCGCGCGCCTCATCGAGCGCCGCCAGGACCTCGGCGGCATGCCCGTCGGCCGTGACCTTCGGCCACATTCGAACGATTCGCCCATCGGGATCCACCAGGAAGCTGGCGCGCTGGATGCCCATGAATTCCTTGCCGTACATCGACTTCAGCTGCCACGCGCCGTAGGCCTCGGCGACGCTGTGATCCTCGTCGGAGAGAAGGGTGAACGGCAGATTGAACTTCTCACGGAAACGCCGGTGGCTGGCGGCCCCATCCGGGCTGACACCCCAGACATCGGCGCCGGCAGTGCGGGCACTCGAGTCAAGGTCGCGGAACTGGCATGCCTCGACTGTGCATCCGGGCGTGTCGTCCCTGGGATAGAAGTAGACGATCGTCCAGCGGCCGCGCTGATCGGCCAATCGGTGGATAGTCCCATGGTCGTCCGGGAGCGTGATCTCGGGGGCGACATCGCCGACGCTGGGCATGCTCATCGCGGGAGCCTAGCAGGAGCCTCGACCACCAGGAGTCGGCCGGAACGGATCGTGACGGTTGCGTCGGACGCCGCCCGGATGTTCGAGATGCCGAGCGCCGGGCCGACGATGAGGGTGTCGTCTTCTAGCGGGAAACGGAGCCCGGCCGTCGTGACGCCGGTCACCGGCTCGAGCGGGATGAGCGAGACGATGTCCCCGACCCGGCCGCCCAGGTCCAGGAGGCCCGCCACGCTGTCGAGGAGGCGGATCCGGGCCGCCGGATCGAGGATCAGGAGCTCACGCCCGACGGCTGCCGGATGGCCGAGAAGTGCGATGTTGGCGAGCGCATGGTCCGGCCGGGGCCCACCGAGCGCACCGATGATCGCAACCCGCCCGGCCCCGGCGCCGATGGCGGCGAGCAGGCCGAGCTCGGTGTCCGACGCATCCTTGTCCGGGCTCGCGAGCTCAATCGGCACCCCGCGCCGGCGGAGCGCGGCGAGGCCCGCTTCGCCGAGCGAATCTCCGTCGCCGACCCAGCGATGGATCGGCAACCCCAGCGCGTCGGCCAGCCGGGCGCCGCCGTCCGCGGCGATCACCAGGTCCGTACCCGCGTCCCAGCCCGGCCAGGCCGCGTCGAGCGCGGCCCGGGTCGGGGGGGCGCCATCGGCGACGACGATCGCGCGCAGGACCGAGGAGGTCATGTGCCGCGCGCCGAACCGAGAAACGCGGCAACCCAGCCCGCCACCGAGTCCGAGACTTCGGCCGCGCCGGCAGCCTCCAGCTCGGTGCGGAGCCCGAGCATCGACACGATCCCGACGCCCCGGGCGCCCGCGGCACGAGCCATCCGCATATCGTCCGGCGCGTCGCCGAGATACGTCACCCGCTCTGGGCGCCCCTCAACGCCGAGCTCGCGGAGGGCCTGGAAGAGCGGCGCTGGATGCGGCTTCTCGTACGGCAGGTCGCCGCCGCAGACACGGACGGGCAGGTAGGTCCCGAGGCCCGTTGCGAGCAACTGATGCTCCACCACCGGCCGGTCGCCGGCCGTCACGAGGGCCATCCGGAAGCCCGCCGCGGCGAGGCTCTCGAGAGCCGCGAGCGCGCCCGAAAACGCCTGGACCTCGCCCATCAGGGCGCGGTACTCACCGAGCCAGCGCCCGCCGGCCTCCTCGATCCGGTCGTCCGGGACACCGAGCCGGCGGTACATGCTTCGCCAGTCGGGACTGTACGCGGCCCGGTACGCCGCGTCGTCGTACGCGACCCCGAACTGACCCAGGACCTCGGCGTTCGCGCGGGTGATCGCCGGCAGCGTGTCCACCAGCGTTCCATCCCAGTCGAAGACGATCGCTTCCATCAGGGCGATCCTACCGTGCGTTCCGGTCCGGGGCCGGAGGAGTCCTGATGCTAGACTCGCCGCCGTGCCACCGACCACGCACCATGCCGCCGTCCGGCGCGTCCTCGAGGCTGCGGAGCGCAAGGGCGTGACGCTCAGCGTCACCGTGTTTGCCGAGTCCACGCACACCGCCGCGGATGCCGCGCGCGCCGTGGGAGCGGAGATCGGCCAGATCGTGAAGTCCCTCGTCTTCGTGACGACCGCCGACGAAAGCCAACCCGAGGCGATCATCTGCCTCGTGTCGGGCCCCAACCGCGTGGACCTCGCGCGACTGGCCGCGGTTCTCGGCCGATCCGATGTCCGAAGGGCCAGCGCGAGCGAGGCGAACGACCTGACCGGCTTCGTGATCGGCGGCATCCCCCCGTTCGGCCACACCCGGCGCCTGCGCGTGATCATGGACCCGGATCTCGGCCGGTTTCCCGAGGTCTGGGCCGCCGCGGGCCTGCCGACCGCCGTCTTCCCGGTGGCGCCGGCAACGCTCCGCATGCTGGCCGATGCGGTCGTCGCCCCGATGACCGAGGACCGCCAACCCCCGGACCTCGCGTCCAACGCGCAGGCCGCCGGGTGACCGTCGGCCGCAGCGCCGGCCGGCCCGCGGACCCGCGCGACGCCACCGTCACCTACCCGGGCGGCCTTCGCGCGCGATGGCGGTGGGGCGGCAGCGGTCAGGCGGCGGCGGTCTTCGCCCTGTCGGAGGCGGGAGGCCCGCTCACGGACTTCGGACCGATCGTCGCGGATGACCCGGACGCGCGCTGTCGCGCCGAGCTTCGGATCGATGGGCCCGCCGGGGCCTGGACCGCACGGTTCGCCTCGACCCTCAGCGACGAGCCGGCCGCGGTCCTGTGGGACACCGCAGGCCTCCTGCTGGTGAAATTCGGGTTCCACACCTACGGGCTGGATGCCCGATCGGGCGAGCTTCGCTGGAACCATCGCTCGGCAACGCCGATCCTCGCGGTCCTCGCCTCGTCGCGGCTGCGCCATGTCCTCGTCCAGGCGGAGCTGGAGACGTTCGCCCTCGACGTCGACGGCGGCGTCGCCTGGCGGATCGCACATTCAGATGTCGTGACCGGTGTGGAGCTCGTCGGTGGCCGACTCGTCCTCACCAGCTACAGCGGGCAGCTGAACGTCCTCGATCCGGCGACGGGACGCCGAGCGCCCTGACCTTCGATTGTGGACAGGCCGTGGACAACTCGGGGTGCCCGCTCGAATCCTGTGGACAGGAACCGTTGACGCAGAGCCCGTCCGGCTCGTAGCGTTGTAGCCAGCCCGGAGGGGCTGAGCGACACTAACGGCTGCGATCGCATCAAGGTCCATGCGTCGGGTAGGTTCCTCCGGGCCTTTCCATGCCCGCGGATGGAGCATCGTCGGGCCCGGGCTATCATCCCGGCCGTGGACGGTGTCCTTGTCATCCTCGCCGGCGTCGCCGCCCTGGGCGGCGCAGTCGGCATCCTGCGTACCTTCGGTCCCCGCTTCCGAGTGGGCCGATTGCTCGCGTCCGCGCCATCCGTTTCGATCGCCGAAGCCGTCGAGATCGCACGGTCCGGCCGCGCGACCTACGTACGGGTCACGGGCCGGATCGACAGCGAGGCGGCCTTCGAGGACGCCGACCATCGGCCGCTGGTCTTCCGGCGAACGCGCTTTCAGGCCCGCCGCGATGGCCGCTGGACGGACATCGACGTCGTTCGCGAGGCCGTGACCTTCGAGCTCAACGAGGGACTGGACGGGATTGCCGTGGACGGCGATGCCCTGGAGGACGGGCTCATCGTGGTGCCGCGCGAGAGCACCGGGACCGTGGGCGATCTCGGTGATCGGGCGCCTGACGAGCTCGACGACGCCCTTCCGGCCCGCGTGGCTGTCGAGCACGTCTCGAGCGTCGAACATGCGATCGTGGTCGGTGTACCGAAGCTCGGCCCGGATGGCCTGCCGCGGATCAGTGCCGACCTCGGTCGGCCGCTCATCCTCACCACCCTGGAACAGCCCGAGGCGATGCGGATCCTCGCGGGAGGTTCCGCTCGACGGCCCCGGCTGGCGGCTGGTCTCCTGGTCGCGGCGGTGACGCTGGTAGTCATCGGGATCGTCATGCTCGTGCTGCCCGGCAGCGCCCTGGCGGCCTCGCCCGACCCGACCGCGTTGACGGGCTCGGACACCCGCTCAACCGGCGAGGGCGCTGGCTTCGTTGGCGCGCCGCTCGGAGCGCTCCTGGGCGTGCTCGCCATCGGGATCGTGGCCATGCTGATCACGCTGGCGTTCGTCCGGGCCACCGACAAGGAACGGAAGTCCGGGCGGGAGCGCTGAGCCGGCGCTCCGACGCATGGGACCTTCGTCCTATTGTCAAGAACTGTGGGGTTCGTAAGGTTGCTTCGAACTTCACAAATCTTGTGGGAGTCAGGTGTCCACGGTCACGTCGCCCTTGCCACATCCGACTGACGCAACGCTCACGGTCACCCGTGCAGCGCTGGTGCTCGGGGTGCACCCGAACACGATCCGCGCGTGGAGCGACGCGGGCCGGCTCCGCTACTACCGGATCAACCCGCGCGGCGATCGTCGCTACCGTCTGAGCGACCTCAATCGGTTCCTTGCCGGAGCCGCCGAGGGTCCCGCCCTGGATGCACCGCCGACCGCGGAAAACGGCCGTGCCCGCCGGTCCCGCGGCGCTCCTCCTCGCCTCCCGAGCCTGGTCTCCCCTGCGCGGACCGCGGACGCCGCTGCAGCCCTGGCGGTCATGGCCGGCCTGAGTCGCCTGGCGGCCTCGATCGCGGGTACCGCTTCCGACCCGGAAGCCGTCCTGGGCACCGCGGCGCGCACGATCCGCGAAGGCGCCGGGTTCGAGCACCTGTCCGCCTGGCGGCTCGACGATGATGATCTGCATCCCGTCGCGCTCTCCGGGGCTCCGGGCGCGAGGTTGCGCCGCGTCAGCGCCGGCAACGGGCTGTCTGGCGCGGCACTGGCCCACCCGGGGCGGCTTGCGGGGGCGAGCGATGACGACGCCAGGGGCACGCCGCTCACCGGGCTGCCCGGTCGAGAACTCGCCTGCGCGATCCCTGGATCGACCGGGCCGTGGGGCGTACTGCTGGCCGTCACGGGTGCTGCCCTGCCCTCGCAGTCCACGAGCGACCTGCTCCTCGCGGCGGCCGACACCGTGGGGTCAATCATCCTGGCCGCCGATGCCGCGACGGACCTGGACCATCGGATCCATCGGGCCGAAGCGATCGGACGCGTCGCGAGCGACATCGGGAGCCGGCTTGATCCGGATCAGGTCCTCGCCCGGCTCGTAGATCACGCCGTCGCGATGTTCGGCGCCGACCGGGCCGCCGTCTTCCTGTATCAGCCGGACGGCTCCCGGTCGGTGGTCGCTTCACGGGGCCTCTCGGCGGCCTACCTTGCCGCGGTCCAGCCGCTGAGCCCTGGGTCCCTGTCGACGTCCGCCGTCGCCGAGCGACGGCCGCTCTTCTCTGTTGGCTACCGGGACGACCCGCGCTCCGCCGAGACCCGCGCCCAGATCGTCCAGGAGGGCTACGACACCATCTGCATCGCGCCGCTGTTTGACGGCGACGAGGCGGCTCCGTTGGGCGAACTCAACGTCTATCACGACCGGCAGCATCCATGGACAGACAACGAGCTGGACACGATTGCCGCCCTTACCGGCCAGGCCGGCGTCGCAATCCGGACTGCCCGCGCCTATGCCCAGCTCGCGACCTGGGCCGCCCAGCTCCAGTCCATCCAGCAGCTGGGGGCGCGGCTCAATCGACTGACCGATGTCGCCGCGATCGGGGCGGCGATCGCGGCCGAACTCAGCCAGCTCATCGATCACCACAACATCCGCGTCTATCGTCGGATTGACGACGATCTCATTCCCGTGGCGATGCGCGGCCAGGTCGGCGAGTATCTCGACCAGACTCCAGACCAGCTGCGGGTCAAGGTCGGGTACGGAATCACGGGCTGGGTGGCGGCCCATCGGGTAGCCCAGTACCTCCCGGATGCGGCCGCTGACCCGCGCGCCAACACGATCCCGGGAACGGACGGAGATATCGATGAATCGATGCTCCTCGCCCCGATGCTCTTCGAGGACGATGTCCTCGGCGTCCTCGTCCTCTCGAAGCTGGGGCTCGGCCAGTTCACCGACGACGATCTCCGCCTGCTCGTCATCTACGCGAGCTTCGCGGCCCAGGCGATGGCCCATGCCGACTCCACGGTTCGGCTCCAGCGACAGGTGCAGAGCCAGCGCGACCTGCTCCAGATCACCGAGTCGATCCTCACCACCCTGGACGCAGGATCGGTCCTGGAGTCGGTGGCCGACCGGCTGGCCGAACTGGTGGGCTGGGACAACGTCTGGATCGAGCTGCTGGACCGTGAAACGGGCGTCATCGTCCCGGTCATGGCCAAGGGCAGCAATGCGGCGGAGTACCTGGAGCCGTGGCTGCCCGGCGAGACCGGGATCGGCCCATGGGTCATGGAGCACAACGAGGCCGTCCTGATCGGCGACCAGTTCGACGATCCGAGGGTCCGGAGTTCGGAGAGCGGACCCATCCACGGCGGGCTGATCTGTGTCCCGCTGCGAGGGCGGAGCGGGGCCATGGGCACCCTGGCCCTGGAGCGGCTCGGCGAGGGCCGGTCCTTCTCCGACGAGGAGTTCGAGCTGGTCAAGCTCTTCGCGGCTCAGGTCTCCATCGCCGTCCAGAATGCCCAGGCGCACGGTGTGATCACTCGCCAGGCGGAGACGGACGATCTGACGGGCTTGCGCAACAGCCGGAGCTTCCGGCGCGAGCTTCAGTCCGCCGTCGCCGCGGGGGAGACGTTCAGCCTGCTCATGGTCGACCTCGACCGGTTCAAGCTCGTGAACGACAACTTCGGTCATCAGGCCGGGAACGTCCTGCTCCGCCAGGTCGCCGACGCGATCGTCAGCGCAAGCCGCGACACGGACGCCGTGTTCCGGTACGGCGGCGACGAGTTCGTGGTTCTCCTGCCGCGAAGCGACGCGGACCACGTTGGCCCGGTCGCGGAGCGGATTCGCAACATGCTGACCGCCGCCGCTGGACAGGCGCCAGGAGTCAGGGCAGCCGGAATCCGCGTGGACGCTTCGGCCGGCATCGCCACCTATCCCACCGACGGTGACACGCCCGACGCGATCCTCCTCGCGGCCGACCGGGCGTGCTTCATGGCCAAGCGGTCGGGTGGCGGTCGGGTCGCCACGGCACGCGAAGGCGAGGCCCTCTCCGCCGAGTTCACCCTCCAGGTCCCGACGCCCATCGACGTCGGCCCGTAACCGGCTCGGCGCCGTCGGCGTCACACTGGAGCCATGGATCGGCCGGAACAGCATCCTGTCGCCCGCCGGGGCAAACCGCGCCGCAGCCCCTGGGCGTCACCGGCGATGGCGGGTGCTCTCGCGCTCGTGGTCCTCGCGCTCGTCTCCGCGATCGTGATCGCGCCGGGACTCCTGCCCTCGGGATCGGCCTCGGGAACAGCCTCGCCCTCGGCATCGTTCGCCTCGACCTGCGACCCGGCGGGCACACCCTCGGCCTCCTGCCCACCGACCGCGACCGGAACCGTCTCAGCGTCCCCGACGGCGGCGCCCGGCCCGAGCTTCGTCTATCCGACGCCGACGGCAGGATCCGCCTTCACGAGCCACATCGTTCAGGCCGGTGAATCGCTTTCCTCGATCGCCCGGGCGTTCTCCACCTCGCCGCGGAGCATCGCCTGGTGGAACCGTGGGACGTACTCGTCCCTCGATCCCGAGTCGGAGGGCTACGATCCAAATCACATCGAGCCGGGCTGGACGCTCGTCCTCATCCCGGGCGTGATCGTGGATGGCGCGATCCCACCGACCAGCAGTCCCGGTCCTTCGGGCAGCGCGACCGGCTCGGGTGGTCCGGCGACGGTCATCGCCAACGGACCGCGCGGGACGACCCGGATCGCCCTCACGTTCGACATGGGCGGAAGGCTCGATCCGGCCCTTGACATCGTGACCTGGCTCATCGATCACGACGTGCACGCGACGCTCTTCCCCACCGGCAAGGCCGGCTCGGCAACGGATCAGGGGCGGGCCGCGCTCCAGCTGGCCGCAACGCGCCCCGACCTGTTCGCCTTCGGCAACCACTCCTGGGACCACCCGAACTTCACGACCCTCAGTGCGGTCCAGATGGCGGACCAATTGACCTCCGCGGAGACGGCGATCAAAGACCTGATCGGGGGAACCACGAAGCCGTACTTCCGCCCACCATTCGGTGCCTTGAGCAACGCCGTCCGAACCGGCGTGGGAGCCGCCGGCTGGGCCACCATCGTGATGTGGGACGTCGATACGATCGACTGGAGGACCACGGCGGACGGCGGACCGACGGCCGACGACATCGTCGCGAAGGTCGTGTCGAACGCGCAGGGCGGCTCGATCGTCCTCATGCACCTCGGCGGCTGGCACACGCTCGAGGCCCTGCCGGGGATCCTCGCCGGGCTGCAGGCACGCGGCCTGTCGCCGGTCACCCTGCCCACGATGCTCGGGAGCTGACGAGCCGCGCAGCGCCGGTGGAGTCCTCTAAGGGCCTGCGCACTAATAATCTGGACAAGTGATGCCGATGCCGCTAGGCTTGCGGCATGGTGGTCGAGGCGGCGGTGGTTGGCGCGGTGCAGCGTCGGATCGCAGCGCTGTGGCCGCATCT
>Ga0082335_1001002_pt1 | contig 65295 bp, 32 predicted proteins | sample Subgrocontami58m_FD_72375 | JGI IMG/M metagenome (GOLD analysis project Ga0082335, IMG submission 72375) | Subsurface groundwater microbial communities from S. Glens Falls, New York, USA - GMW37 contaminated, 5.8 m (SPADES assembly) (version 2) ... | reverse complement strand
TGCTGCGTTTATAATCAAAACCATAAAACCCCTGTATACCAACTATACAGGTGATGTAGGAGAACTGCAGAGAAGGCTTTATCTGGCCTTGATAGCTGCGTAAACTACAAAAACGCCCACCGTGGGGTGCAAGCCTTATGCTTGCACCCCTTTTTTTTTATTTATGTTTGACAGCCATATCTGCTTGTGCTACACTTTTATTAACCCCTCACCTTAAGGTGGGTGAGGGTAAGAAAAAGGGGGTGGGTCCATGAATTGGAACATAGCCATCATTGATTCAGCTAGGGAAATACTTACCCGCATAGGGATTTTTAGCCTGCGCCTTATAGGCATAGCAGCAATTGTCCTAATAGGCTGGGGCATAGCAAAGCTGATAGAAGCGATTATTGTAAAAGTTTTAAAGCTTGCCAGGCTGGATACACTGTCAGAGAAAGCAAAGGTGAGCACTTTTCTGGCAAAGGGCGGGGTGAAATATACTCTCTCTGAACTGCTGGGAGTGCTTGTGTATTGGATTATTATGCTTAGCATAATGGTCGCAGCTCTAAACGCCCTGCAGTGGACAGTGGCAGCTGAGTTGTTAAACAAACTAGTATTGTTCATACCCAATATTATAGTTGCTATTTTTGTTCTCGTTATTGGTATGTTTGTTTCCACAGGGCTATACGGCGTAGTACGCACCACAGCAGGCAATGCAGGCATAGGCCAGGCAAAAATGCTGGCGCAGATAACGCAGGTTATAGTTATAATTTTCTCGGTTGCGATTGCGCTTGAGCAATTGAACATAGGAAGATTAATTATAGCCAGCGTTGTGCAGATTACCCTGGCGGCAATAGGCCTGGGACTGGCATTAGCTTTCGGCTTAGGCTGTAAAGACATAGCCGGAAAATTTATGTCCGAGCTCGTAAACAAGCTAAAAGGAAGATAATAACAACCTAGCAGGAAATTGGGGACAACCACCTAATAGGTGGTTGTCCCCTTTATTATTAAAATAATAAAGGGAAGATTGCGGGGTAGAAAAGGAAGGGTGGGGTGAAGATAGGAATAATAGGACTGCCATTATCGGGTAAATCTACTGTTTTTAATGCGCTGACAGGCCTTTCTGCGCAGACCAAGGAGTTTTCCGACAGCTCGTCAAAAAAAGCCTCTCCTAACCTGGGCGTAGTGAAAGTGCCGGATGAGCGACTTGAGAAACTTACCCAGGTTTACATTTCAAAAAAGACCACCTATGATGTGATAAATTTTATTGACATGCAGGGGGTAACAAAAGATACCAAGCTTGAGGATATCGATCTTAGCCCCATAAAAGATACAGACGCGCTTGTGCTTGTTATACGTTTCTTTGAAAATAAAAACGTGTCGCATGTTTATGAAAATATCGACGGGCTAAGAGACTTAAACATGCTGGCAACCTTTATAATATTATCCGACCTTGCGATAGCCGAAAACAGAATCACAAAAATGGAAACCGACCAGAAGCGCGGCAGAAAATATAACGAGAAAGAATATGAAGTCGTTAAAAAATGCCACCAATGGCTTTTACAGGAAAAACCATTAAGGCTTTTGAGTTTTACGCAGGAAGAAGAGTCGTTCATAAGGGGCTTTCAATTTTTAAGCAGAAAACCCTCACTTGCGCTTTTTAATATAAGCGAATCAGACATAGAAAAAGGCCAGGCCCAAAACCTTACAGACGCTGCAGCAGCCTTGAACATGGCAAGCATATCATTTTGCGCCAAAGTTGAGGCTGAACTTGCCCAGCTCGACGACGAAGAGCTGAAAAAATCCTTTATGCAGGAGCTCAAGATACAGGAAACCGCAAGGGATAAATTCATACACGCCAGTTTCGCCCTGCTTGACCTTATAACATTTTATACCGCAGGCGAAAAAGAATCCAGGGCATGGTTTATAAAAAAAGGCTCGAGCGCCCTTATTGCCGCGGGCAAGATTCACACAGACATACAACGCGGTTTTATCAGGGCAGAAGTTTTTAATTATATTGATTTCTCCGGAGCTGATTTTGATGAGAGTAAAGTAAAGGCAAAAGGCCTGTTCCGGCTCGAGGGGAAAGAGTATATATTTAAAGACGGCGACATTGTCTATTTCCGTTTCAGCGTATAATAATTGGGACAGCCACCATTTTTTCATGCAACTGGTGCTGGGAAAATGGTGGCTGTCCCAATTATTTCTATTTTTTTTCCACTTGACATATCTCTATATATGATATATACTAATAATATAAAACTTTTTTAAAGATAATATTAAGCAAACCCAGTACATAACTAATGAAAGAAAAAAATCTATTCATAGGGGTTTTTGCGTCTTTATTAGTATTAATATATATACTAATACATTCCACATGTCTGCCTGATAACACACGCCAGAACAAAATAATAAAAAACTCATCTTTAAGGCCAATAAGCAGCAAGGCTTCGGTTGCAATACCAGGCAGTGTTATTGGCAAGCTTTACACAAGCCCGGACAAACAAAAACGAAAACTTGTCAAGGGTAATATAATTGCCCAGGAAGAAGAAAATGGCGGCAAGCTGGCCTTTTATGTACTTGTTGGCCGTGGCTCGGATAAATTAGAGCCATTATACGATAAAGACGGCAATATAGCGCGCTTAGCCATAATAAGCGCAGATGGCCAGCATAAAATAAAAATATTACAGGACAACGCAAACATAAGAGCTTTCACCAGCCAGGACACACGGTATTTAACCCAACCGCTTTCAAACGCGCGAGTAGCGCAGTATAACGCAGCAGGCAAGCAGTACTACGCCCAGCATGTTGAAGGGCTTCCGACAGTAACAATGCCGGACGGGAATGTCCATAAAATAAACGTGCATACTTACCTAAGAGGCTGCGGCCAGGATTTAAGAAACCTGGTTGAGCAGGCTATAAAATCAGGCGAGCTAAAGGAATATTTTGCGGCGCAGGAATTTATTTTATATCTTATAAAACAAATCAGCGAAGATAAATTTCCTCTTGCAAGGTGCAACGCAGATGAAATTGCGTTAATATTGCATAATGAATGTAACCCCGCCATACAGAGAGACCCCAATGCTCCAACAAAAGATGCGGTAACAGGTGTGCGCCTGCTATGGGGAAGGCAGGATGTGGATACGCAGCGCATCGGACCTGCCGCAAACGCAGATTTTACTAAAGCCATAAGCAAAAAAACTTTTCCGCAGCATACCCCGGTTGTCAAAAGCACAACAACGCCGGCACCCGGCAGTCCGCAGGAAGTTTCCATAGACAGAATGATAAAGACCAAGAGCCGTCACTGGCTTTTTATGTTAAGGCAAGCACAGGTTATAGACGATAACCAGCTGCTTGAGTTATGTTTTTTGCACGATGAATCTCTGGAAGATTTTGAAATGAGGGCAATGCATGAGTTTAATACACAGGAAAGAGAGTCTTTTGACGATTTTTGCACTTTACTGGGCAAGGACAGAAAGGCAACGCTTGATATATTTTTTAAGGCGCGCCAGGAAAGGGAATCTGAAAATGCGTTAAGCAATATAATAGATGCGGCAATGAAAAGAACTAACCATGCAGGGCCTGCCGAAAAATACATATTTGATGCTTTCAACACTTACGATAAAACTGCGGCACAGCTTACAAGCGAAGCAGGGCAAATAAGCGGCCAATCAAAAGATAAACAAGATGCACTTAAACTTCTGGAGGAAATAAAAAAGCAGGCTGCAAAAGATGAAGATAAATTGCTTACAGCAGAAATAAATGCTGCTGGGCATATAGATCAGCCAAGGGCAGCAGCATTAACCCAGATACAGGCCTTAAAAAAGGATATGGCCGATAATCATAGAGAAGCACATGACGAGAATACCACTTATGAGCAGCAGAAAGCAGCCCTTAGCAAGCCGGGCCAACGTAAAACAGAGGTTAGAAACTTGGAGAAAACTCATAAAGAAAAACAGCAGGATCTTAGAACTAAAAGGCATAAACTGAGGAATCTTCTGGCTGCGAAATTAGAGACAGAACAGATAGCTGCGATGTCGGAAAAAGCAGTTATAACCGGAAGATTGCAATCGCAACAAGCGCAATATCAAAACCAAAGAAGTGCCCTGCTACAGCAATATAATAACCCTGATACTTCCGAAATCCAGAAGGTACGCGACAGGCTTGCAGAGCTTGAACATATATACGCAAAGCAAATTTTAGAAGAAGAATATGTCAGGCAAGGAACAGTCCTTGCTGAGCAGCTTAAAGAAGCGAGACGGGCAGCGTATAGCGCTATAAATCAACAACTCGCAAAAGCACGTCGTAATTATGAAACATGGCAAAGTCATAGAAGGCAGCGAAAAGAAGATTTAATGGCAGAATTAAGAAAGCAGCAACAAGGTGGAATGGACGGTAAAACAGTCTCAGGACTTTATAGAACAAAATCAGAGGAAATGGAAGCAGAAGGCAAGCCGCTTGAAGAAGCTGTACAAAAACTAGAGCAACAATTGCAAAATCCTGCCAGCGGAGAAGTGGCGCAGGTATTACAAAGTATAGACGAGCTTAAAAAGCGGCCCGTTAGAAAAGAACTCATTACAGAAGAAAAATACCGCGAGTATAAAGCAGGGCTTGAGCGCAACGAGGCCCAACTGGCAGAAAAATTCAAAGGCCAGATACGGCAGCAGGCAAATGCTCTCAAGGCAGAAAATGCCAAAATAGCAGAAATTTTAAATAAAAGATTACAGCAGCTGGAAGAGGTAATAAGGGAAAAAACAGTGGAACAGCAGACAGATGTTTTAAAAAAACACGAGCAGGAGCATAAGACAGACGAGTTGTCTGTGGAGATATTTGCAGCATATGCAGATTGGCTGAAAGGCGAAGTTCAGCGCATGGGCCAGGCGCCGCTTACAGGGACTATGCTATACCGGCGCATGGCTGTATTATGCACACCTGAAATGGATTTTATGCCAGCTACCCCAGGCGCGCCAAGAGGGAAATTTTTCCGCAATCAAAACGCAACAGGCCTGGCCAGTCACGGCGTAGTTGCCGAAGAAACAACAACCGGAGTATCGTTTTATTATTCCGACGGCAAAAATGGTAAAATGCAGCTTTATTTTAAAGACGGCTCTCCTGCGAAGCTTGATTTTGTGCGCGCAGGCAATACAAACAAACAGCAAACGCAACCAGACGACGGCATAACAATAAAATATGTAAAAGGAAACGGGCACTTTCAGGGCTTCGGCACTATAAACAGAATAATATATGTCAACGATTCTCTGGATGAAAAGACAAGACAGGCTGTTATATGGCATGAGAAGTGGGAAATTTATTTTATACGGCATCGGGAAAAACTTCCCGCAGGCGTAAATGCGCATACAGCTATACGCGGCTGCGGTAAAAGAATAAAGGGCCTTTTTACAGACGATATTCCTTCTGATTGGACAGATGATAAAGTCATAAGACATATAGAGCGACACTTGCCTGAGACAAGGCATAATGAAGCAGAGTTTAACCTTATAAGATATAACTACGAACAAGGCAAAAGGGGCAACGGCCTTCTTTTTGGTTTACAGGATGAAATCTTAAAGGGCAAGATGATTATCTGCGACCTTGATGACTTTATAGTCTTATCCGAAATACCCGAAGGAAAACGCAAGCGCAAGTATTACGGAATAAGGGAAAATATGGCAGAAGCTCTGCAGGAGTGGAAAAATTTAGGCGCAGAAATTGCAATTGTTTCCGGAGGAGACGTATTCCATGTTGAGAAGTGCTTTAAAAAACAGTTGCCGCAGTCAAGGCACTGCCTAAGCTACATAAACAGCGCAAGAATAAACATAGAAGATGAAGAGTTAGAGCTTGACGAAGCCTTTGAAGCAGAGGCAAACGAGATACTGAAAGACAGAAAATTTGCGGAAGTAATCGAGCAATTTAAAAGGCAGAAAGAAAAAGAAATGGGCTTATCCTTTGACCCCTCAAGGGATGTAATTGCCGCAGGGCACGATACGCTTGATATCCCGGATGAGTTTATGAAGGCAAATAAAACTCCCATTGTCTTTATTATGTTACAGCGGCTTAAATTATCAAAAAGAAGCGCGGTTTCTGCCCATTCAGCAGAGTTATTGTCAGATATCATCAAGGCATTATGGGCCAGAGGCAACGGCCATTTTTATGAAGGTTTTAAACGCCTATATGCAGATGGCGAGTCTGCTACAGCAAGCCGGGCTTTAGAGCCTCGTGAAGTCACGCAAGGCCAATTATCATTTAAGGCGGGAATAGGCATACGCATATCAGACAATCTTACCATGGATGTGCCTGTAATTTATGAGCCTGGTTATGTTTCTGCAGAAAAAGCCGGTGCCGAAAAGGCGCCTGCAGCAGGCGCAGATGCCAGAAGCATGCAGCGGTTGAATATACTGCTGGAGACAGCGGCTTAAAAGCATATAAAACATCCATCCTTAAAAAGTAGCCCTGTATAACCACTCGTAACTAAGCCAGCAAAGCAACGCCTTAGCCTTTGTGCCATTGCCTTAACCTGCCTTTAAAGCTTCGGGCATTGCTCGCAAAACTGATTTTTTCGCCGTACTTTTGGACTTATCCCTCGCTTGCCCTGAACCGTAAAGGTTCAGGGCAGCTCGGGACGCCTAACGCAAGGCTGGGTGGTGGCTCGTTCGCTTGGCAAAATTCAACTAGTTAGAACTAATACAATTTTTCCGTCTCTCTCGCCATAAGTCCTAAAAGTACACCTGGCTGGAAAAAATCAATTGTTTTGCTCACAACGCCCGAAGCTTTTTAGTAAGAGGCGAAGAGCGTTGTAAGTAGAAGATAATTGTAAGGCTTTGTGCCAATTGCCGAGAGCGACTGTCAAAAATTGCGAGAACAATGGCAAGAAGCCGAGCAATTTTTGCCACAGCGAGCAAAAAGTGCCCTTCGCCGAAGGCGAAGAATACCTTTTTGCGAACGACAAGCGAAGGCAATGGCGCAAAGCCTAAGGAGTAATTTAACTAACAACGCTCGAGCGAAAACCCCGAGGCCAAGCAAGAAACAGGCTACAAGGCACGATGTGACCTTTTCGATTGCTTTTTCGAGGTAATTTTGATAAAATTTATACTCCATATAACACTAATATTTATAAAAGACAGGAGCTATCAGATGGTTAAGATCAAACGCGCATTGATAAGTGTATATGACAAGGCAAATCTCACGGAATTAGTAAAAGGATTAAAAGAATTCGGCGTAGATATTATATCCACAGGCGGTACGTCTGATTTTATAAAATCACAAGGTGTGGCAGTAAAAGGTATATCAGAGCTGACAGGTTTTCCGGAAATACTGGAAGGCAGGGTAAAGACATTGCATCCTAAGGTTCACGGCGCGTTACTTTCTCTTCGTGAAAGCCACCTGCACATGCAGGAGGCAAGAAGCCACGGCATAGAAATGATAGACATGGTTGTTGTAAACCTATATCCTTTTACACAGGTCATAGCAAAGCCTGACGTAAAACTGGAGGAAGCGCTGGAATATATTGATATAGGCGGCGTTTCACTTTTACGTTCCGCTGCAAAAAATTACCGCTCAGTTGCTGTTATGTGTAAGCCTTCACAATATGCGACAGTTTTAGAGCAGCTAAAAGCTCACAGGGGCCTTATAATGGATGAGCTCTTATCTTCACTGGCAGTAGAGGCATTCAGCGTTACCGCAGAATATGATAAATCAATTAACGCCTATTTAGGAAGTAGGATCGTATCCAGGCCTCAGGTTCAGCCAGTACAGCCGCAACCTGTGCAGGTTGTTCAGCCTGCACAACCTCAAGCCCAGTCTGCGCAACCTCAACCAGCGCAGCCGCAGCCTGTGCAGCCTCAGTCCATGCCTGTGCAGGTTCAGCCAGCGCCGCCGCAAGCCCAGCCAGTACAGCCGCAAGTTCAACCTGTGCAGCCGCAGCCTGCTGAAGCCAGCCTATTCCCGGAAATTTTCAACATAAGCCTTAAAAAAATAAAAGACCTGCGTTACGGGGAAAATCCCCATCAAAAAGCCTCATTTTACAAGGATCCGGATTCAAAAGAGGCTTCTATATGCTCGGCAAGGCAATTGTATGGGAAAGAACTTTCTTTTAACAACATAATGGACATGGACGCTGCGCTGGAAATAGTCAGGCAATTTGATAAACCTGCTGTAAGCATAATAAAACACACCAATCCCTGCGGAGTAGCGACAGCAGATACGCTGGCAAAGGCTTTTATTGATGCCCTGGAATGCGATAAAATGTCGGCGTTCGGCAGTATCATAGGCTTAAACAAGCCCGTTGATGTAAACACGGCAGACGCCATACTTTCTTCAGGCTTTGTAGAGTGTATAATTGCCCCGTCTTTCGACAATGCGGCATTGGATAAATTTAAAACAAAAATAAACCTACGCATATTGGAAGTGCCGTCTTTTAATGACAAACAGCCGCCGGCCAAATACCGCATAAGGCAAATAGAGGGTGGCGCGCTTATACAGACCAAGGATACAGAGGACCTGGATACCGCGCAGCTGCGCATAGTTACCAAAAAGAAACCAACAGCAGAAGAGGCTGACTCGCTGATTTTCGCGTGGAAGGTTGTAAAATATGTTAAATCCAACGCAATTGTACTGGCTAAAGATACAAAAACAGTAGGCATAGGCGCCGGACAGATGAGCAGAGTGGATGCTGTCTTTATCGCTACCCAGAAAGCTTCAAGATTTTCAAGAGGCGCTGTATTAGCCTCAGACGCGTTTTTCCCAAAGCCCGATGGCATAGAGACCGCATCAAGGGCAGGAGTGGTTGCCATAATACAGCCAGGCGGTTCAAAAGCCGACGAGGAAATAATCAGGCTGGCTGACAAGCGTGGCCTTTCCATGGTCTTTACCGGCATACGGCATTTTTGCCATTAATTTAAATAATGAACCCCGCCCTTCCTTTGGATAGAAACAAGCGGAAGCAGAGCGGGGTAATGGAAGGAAGGGCGGGGTGAACTATAAACAAGCAATAGAATATCTGGCCTCTTTTCAGAACCTGGAAAAAGGCATCCCGTATAGTTACAAAAAAACACACAGTCTTAAAAGAGTCTTTACGCTGTGTAACGTGCTTGGCAGGCCCCAGGAGAATTTTAAGTCCGTGCTTGTCGGTGGCACAAACGCAAAAGGCTCTATCTGCTCCATGCTTACGTCCGTGTTGTCAAGCGCCGGATACAAAACAGGGCTTTATACGTCGCCGCATTTGACGGATATCCGCGAGAGAATAAGGATAAACGGAAAATGTATAACCAAAAATGAATTCGCAAGCCTCGCAAGCCGCATAAAAGAAGCCATAAGCTTAACAGGACAGCGATACGCGTCGCTTCATAAAAAACTTACCTTTTTTGAAATCCTGACCGCATTAAGTTTTTTGTATTTTTCTGAAAAACAAGCCGATATCGCGATAATAGAAGTCGGTCTGGGCGGCAGGTTGGATGCGACCAACATTGTATATCCTCTGGTTTCAGTAATAGGCCCGGTTGCCTATGACCATATGAATTTTTTAGGAAACACACTCGATAAGATAGCCATGGAAAAATCCGGCATCGTAAAAGAAAATTCCTTTACCGTTACCGCGCAGCAGATGAAGCCTGTGCTGGAAGTTATAAAAAAGACTGCCCGCGCGGAAGATAACAAATTGTTTGTCGTAGGAGAAGACGTAAAATACAGCTTATCGGAGGTTAGTTTAAGCGGCACACTTTTTAATTACCTCGGCATATACGAAAACTATAAAGATTTAAAACTTGCGTTAATCGGAGAGCATCAGGCGCACAACGGCGCGACAAGCCTGGCTGTGCTGGAAATACTCAAACATAATTTTTATTTTCGTATTGATGAAAGCGCCGTACGGAGCGGCTTTAAAAAAGTGCGCTGGCCGGGCAGGTTTGATATTTTAAAAAGATCGCCCATTGTAATAGCTGACGGGGCTCACAATAAAGACGCTGCGGAAAAACTCAAAAAAACACTACGCTGGATTTTAGGCAAAGCTGAGCTGGATTTCATTATCCTGGGTTGTTCTGCTGATAAAGACATAAAAGGCATAGGCGCTGTTCTTTGCCCTATGGCTAAAAATGTGATATTCACAAAGTCTTATTCCTCGCGCGCGGCAGATCCGGATGCCCTGGCTGGGCTGCTCTCAGGCTTTTGCAAAAAATCATTTATCAGGAAGGACCCCGGGGCTGCGCTTTCTTTTGCATTAAAGTCAACTCCAAAAAACGGGGCCATATTAATTACAGGGTCGTTGTTTTTAGTAGGCGAGGCAATAAAAATTCTATGAAAAACCAAAACGTAGACGATACCATATGCGCCATATCCACGCCATTAGGCGCATCAGGCATAGGCATAGTGCGCTTAAGCGGTAAAAATGCCCTTAAGATAGCGGATAAAATATTTATGCCCAGAAACGGCGCAAAACCATCGCAGATGCCGGGCTATACAGTCCATTACGGGCACATAGTAAAGAAGCCGCCTACAGGGAAGTCAGAAATTGTCGACGAGGTATTGCTTACCATTATGCGCGCGCCGAAAAGCTACACCAAGGAAGATATCGTTGAAATAAATGCGCATGGCGGTATGGAGTGCCTGCGCGGGATACTTGATTTGGTAATATCGCATAACGCGCGCATAGCAGAGCCCGGCGAATTTACAAAAAGGGCATTTTTAAACGGAAGGCTGGACCTGTCCCAGGCAGAAGCTGTCTTAGATATAATAAATGCCAGGACCGAAAACTCTTTAAAGGCCGCGCAGAAGCAGCTTGGCGGCGAATTATCAAAATTAATCAGAGGCATAAAAAAGGTAATTATGGAAGCCAGGGTTAACATAGAAGCAGGCCTTGATTTTCCCGACGAAGAATTACAGCCTTTGGCCGCGGCAGCTACTTTAAAGAAATTGAACAAATGTATGTTCAGCCTCAAGAAACTTTTAGAGGATTTTCATAACGGCATAATATTGCGTAACGGCATTACAGCCGTTATATGTGGCAAGGCAAACGTAGGAAAGTCCACGCTTATGAACAGGCTTTTAAAAAACGAGAGGGCAATTGTAACGCCACTCGCCGGAACAACCACAGACACAATAGAGGAAAATGTGAACATAAAAGGCATACCGGTGAAACTGGTAGATACCGCCGGGCTTATGTGCGCTTGTAACGAAATATCAAAAGAAGGAATAGCCCGGACCAAAAAATATATAAAGTCAGCGGATTTGGTATTACTTATGTTTGACTCAAGCAATAAATTTTCCAGCCAGGACGCCCAAGCCATAAATATTGTAAAAAATAAAAAACTGCTGGTTATTATAAACAAGACAGACCTCCCCCGGCGTCTTGATATGAGTAAAATAAAAAAATACTTCCCCAGCAAAAAAATTATAGAAATTTCAGCTAAAAAAAACAAAAACATAAACAAGCTCTGTGAGACCGTAGCCGATATGGCGTGGTCCGGCGATATTTCGTTTTCCGACGGGCCAATGCTTACCAACGCAAGGCATAAGCAGGCCATAGCGCAGGCGCTTAAACTCTTGGAATGCGCCAGCGCGCGTTTTGATACAGCGCAGAAGGAATTAATAGCGCAGGACTTAAAAGAGGCGCAGGACAGCTTAAGCCTCGTGACAGGAGAAAACTTTACGGATGACCTCCTGGATGAGATATTCTCGCAATTCTGCATAGGAAAATAAATGAGGAGAAGCAGGCAATGGACAAAAAAAAGATAGAGCATGCTATAAAAGATATAATAAAGGCCATAGGTGACAACCCTGACAGGGTAGACTTAAAGGAAACCCCGCGCCGCGTAGCAGAGATGTACGAGGAAATATTCAGCGGTATAAAAAATGACCCAGAGAAAGAGCTTGAGGTAATACTTGGCGAAAAACATCATGAGATAATATTGATAAAAGATATCCCGTTATATTCCGTATGCGAGCATCATATCCTGCCCTTTATCGGCAAAGCCAGCGTAGCATATATACCAAAGAACGGCAGGGTTACGGGTTTAAGCAAGCTGGTAAGGGTAATAGAGGTATTATCAAGGAGGCTTCAGGTCCAGGAAAGGCTTACCACCCAAATAGCGGATATTATAATGAATAAATTGCACCCTTTGGGCGTATTAGTTGTAATAGAAGCAGAACACCTGTGCATGTCCATGCGGGGGGTGAAAAAACCCGGCACGGTAACTGTAACAAGCGCGGTGCGTGGCATATTTAAAGAGAACGCAAAGACAAGGTCAGAGGCGCTTGCTTTAATAAGAAAATAGTTTACGTATTAATGTTAGTATGATATAATAACTATCTTTACGGGGTATTTATGGATAAAAAATCACAGGAAGAACGGCTTTTCGAAAGGTTAAATTTACCAATTAAGGTAAATTACGAGATTTTTAACAGGCCGCACGATATTAAGAAGGTAATAAGCAAAAACATAAGCGGGGGAGGCATATGCCTTTCCCTGACAGAAAAGCTTGTGCCTGAAACAAAGCTTAAAATGGAAGTAAAACTGCCCAAGGCAGGCTCCAGGCGTCCTGAAGATTACAAGCTGGAAGGCAGAGTGGTGTGGTCCAGGATGGTAGAAGTCTTTAGCTCAAGCGAGCCATCCATATATTATGATACAGGCATACAATTTTCAGGCGTAGACCCTATTGTAATAGGCAGGATCGTAAGCTACTTCCATGGCAGGGAACTCTAAAGATGAACCCCGCCCTTCCTAACGGAAGGCGGGGCGGTAAGGAAGGAAGGGCGGGGTGAATTTTTTTGTAGAAATAGGAACAAATAAGATCTTTATGATAACAGCGCTGACCTGGATACTGGCGCAATTTATAAAGGTATTGATAGGTATAGCGAATGAGAAAAAGTTTAACTTCAAGTGGTTTGTAGGCACCGGAGGCATGCCAAGCTCGCATTGCGCAGGAGTTGCTGCGCTTGCAACGTGCACAGGCATACAATACGGATATGACTCAGGGCTGTTTGCCGTATCTTTGATATTCGGTATGATTACCATGTTTGACGCGCAGGGCGTGCGCCGCTCTACAGGCAAGCAGGCTGAAATAATGAATAAGATGTTTGAAGACCTGTATTTTAAACAACCAATAAAAGAAGACAGGCTGAGAGAACTTATAGGCCATACGCCTATACAGGTTTTTACTGGCGCAGCATTGGGTATTGTCTGCGGCTATGTGATGTATAACGTATTATGAAACCTTATATCAGAATAGCAATTTATTCCACAATAGCAATTGTTATTGTAGCGCCTGCATTTTATTTGTTCAGGCACATAAGCAGCAGAAATAGTGTATCTGCTGCTAACAAAGCGTTTTCATCGCAGAATGCAGCGCTTTCTAAAGCAGCGGATGAGCTTGAGGGGCGCGGGGATTTTATAGCAGCCAAAGAAGGTTATAAAAAATTTCTGTACGAGCACCCGGATACCGCGAATACAGATGAGCTGCAAAATAAGATATACGCCCTGAACATAAAAATATTATTTTCTCCTATCCCCACTGAAAGCAGCCAGGCATATACGGTAGCGCCCGGAGATTCGCTGGAAAAGATAGCGAAGAAATTCTCAACAACCGTAGAGCTTATAAAAAGAGCCAACGGCTTAAGCAGCAATATCATAAGGCCAAACTTAAAATTAAAAGTCCAGAATAAGCCCTTTTCCATAGCGGTTGACAAATCTTTGAATACGCTCACCCTGATTTCCGAAGGAGAGGTTATTAAGGTATACAGAGTTTCGACAGGTAAAGACAATTGCACGCCTGTAGGAAAATTTACCATAGTAAATAAGCTGATAGACCCGCCATGGTATAGCGCCAAAGGCGTTATATCGTCCGATAGCCCGGAGAACGTGTTAGGAACGCGCTGGATGGGAATTGACAGGCCAGGATACGGGATCCACGGCACAACTGACCCTGCAAGCATCGGTTCGCAGAAAACAGAAGGCTGTGTTAGAATGTATAACAATGAGGTAGAGGAGCTGTATTCAATAGTCCCTCAGGGCACCGAAGTAACAATAATAGATTAATATGCGCGGTAGCGGTTTAGATTTCGAAAAACCCATTTTAGAGCTCGAAAGAAAAATAGAAGAGCTTAAGAAATTCACCTCTTCCGAGAAGATAGATTTAAAAAGCGAGATTAAAAAGCTCGAGGATAAACTGGAAGATGCGAAACGCGGAATATTCCAGAATCTTACCCCATGGCAGAAAGTCCAGATATCGCGCCATCCCAAAAGGCCTTACACATTAGATTACATCAAAGCCATAATGACCGATTTTACCGAACTGCATGGCGACAGGTCGTTTGCCGACGACCAGGCCATTGTATGCGGGCTTGCCAAACTCAACAGTTTTAAAATACTGGTCATAGGCCATCAGAAGGGCAGAGATATAAAAGAAAATTTAAAGCGTAATTTTGGAAGCGCAAATCCGGAAGGCTACCGCAAGGCCATAAGGCTTATGAAGCTGGCTGAGAAGTTTAATGTGCCGATTTGCTGTTTTATAGACACGCCGGGAGCCTATCCAGGCGTAGGCGCGGAAGAGCGAGGCCAGGCAGAGGCAATAGCGTATAATTTATGCGAAATGGCGCAAATAGCGGTTCCTATAGTGGTGATTGTTATAGGAGAAGGCGGAAGCGGCGGCGCTTTGGGCATAGGAATAGGAGATAAAGTCTGCGTTATGGAAAACGCCTATTATTCGGTTATATCGCCGGAAGGATGCGCAGCCATATTATGGAAGGACAGGGCAAAGGCACCGGAAGCCGCGGAAGTGCTGAAATTGACAGGCCCCGAACTTCTAAAAATGGGGATCATAGACGAGGTAATAAAAGAACCTTTAGGCGGCGCTCACCGCAGCCCCGAAGAAGCTGCCGAGAACATAAAATTATCGCTGCTGAGAAACTTCAAAGAACTGTTAACCCTGGATAAAAAGGATATGCTCGCCAAGCGCTACGACAAATTCAGAAAAATGGGTATTTTTAATGAATAACTGTTCAACGCTGCGTATGAGCAGCCATTTGGGCGAAATCAGCGGCGTTATAGATAATATAATAAAATTGCTTACGTCTTCAGGCGCGGACAAACAGGTGTCTTTTGACGTGAGGTTATGCCTGGAAGAGGCGCTGATAAACGCGATAAAGCATGGCAACAAAAACAATAAAGAGTTGCCGATAATTGTAAACTATTGTATGTTAAAAGATAAGTTTTGGGTTTCTGTCCAGGACAGCGGCGAAGGTTTCGACCATAAAAAAATACCCGACCCCACCGGCAAAGAAAACCTGCTAAAGACCAGCGGCAGGGGCGTTTATCTTATAAAATACCTTATGGATGAGGTGCTTTTTAATAAAAAAGGAAACAAGATAACAATGACAAAGTATTTAAAGGCCCCAAAATTTAAGGGCCGGAGGGAAACACCATGCAGATGAACAAGGCAAAGCAGAAAGATATACTGATATGCAATATAACCGGCGACATAGATATTAATTCCTCCCCGGAGGTAAGAAAGACTTTCGGCGAGTTAACCAAGACTGAGGAAAAAAAGATAATCATAAACTTAAAAAACGTTTCCTATATAGACAGCTCAGGCCTGGCGACGCTTGTGGAAATACTTAAAAAGACCAAAAATTACGGCGGCAAACTGCGCCTTACAAACTTGGCGGACAAGGTAAAGGGGCTTTTTGAGATAACAAAGCTGGAAAAAATATTTGAAATATATGAAACAGCAGAAGAGGCAATGGCTAATTTTTAAAAAGATATAAGGAAAATTTTATTGTGGCAAACCTCGTAGAGATGATAGGCAGTTTTACACTGAATCTGGCGCAAAATTTAAAAGACATCACTATTTTAGTGGCAAGGGTATTTTACTGGTTTTTTATAGGCCCGTTTAAGGGAAAATTTGTGTCGAGAAAAAATCTTTTTGAGCAGATGGTTTTTTCCGGGGTGAGCAGCCTGTTAATAGTGTTTTTCGTAGCCTTCTTTACGGGTATTGTCCTTGCGATGCAGAGCGCTTATCAGCTTGAAAAGCTGGGCGCAACCATGTATGTGGCAAGCCTTGTGGCTGTTTCCCTGGCAAGGGAGCTCGGGCCTGTTTTAACCGCGCTTGTTGTCGCCGGAAGAGTAGGCGCTGCTATTGCTGCGGAACTGGGCAGCATGAAGGTGACCGAACAGATAGAAGCGCTTGAAGTGCTTGCCATTAACCCCGTAAGGTATCTCGTGCTGCCAAGAATTATGGCGCTTTTAATTATGCTGCCATGCCTGACTATTTTTGCGGACCTTGTCGGAATGTTCGGCGGATGGCTTATAGGAGTTTATAACCTTAATCTAAGCAGCGGCTTATACATAGATAAAACAATACAATTTCTTGAACTAAAAGATATATACATCGGGCTTTTCAAGTCGTTTGTATTTGCAGCGATAATAGCGATAATAGGTTGTCACATGGGCCTTAACGCAAAAGGCGGGGCAGAAGGCGTGGGTAATGCCACGACAATGAGTGTTGTTACAAGCTTTATACTTATCATACTGGCGGATTGTGTAGTAACCGGTATATTTTATTTTTCTAATATGTAAAAACGCAAATGAGCACAGATGGGAAGGCAGATGGGCACAGATAAGGAAAAAGAAATTATTATAGAAATAAAGGACCTGGTAAAAAGTTTCGGGCCCAGGCGCGTGCTCAACAAAGTTAATCTAAAGATTAACAAGGGCGAAGTTACGGTAATAATGGGCGGTTCCGGCTGCGGCAAATCCACGCTTTTGCGCCACATAATAGGCTCGCACATACCGGACGAAGGCGAAATTTTTATAATGGGCCAGAATATAACAAATCTTATTGATAGCGACTTCGACAGGATAAAGAAAAAATTCGGCATGGTTTTCCAGAACGCCGCGCTTTTTGATTCAATGACAGTCGAAGACAATATACTGCTGCCGCTTCGGGAACATACGAAACTCGACGAAAAGATTATGAGAATTATGGTAAAGATGAAGCTTGAGCTGGTCGGCTTACGGGGCTTTGAGAATCTTATGCCGTCGCAGCTTTCAGGAGGAATGAGAAGGCGCGTAGGTTTAGCAAGGGCAATAGCGCTGGACCCCGAAATAGTTTTTTTTGATGAGCCTACAGCGGGCTTAGACCCTATTGTAGCCGGTGTCGTGGATAAACTGATACTTGATTTAAGCAAGAAACTTAATATAACCTCGGTTGTGGTTACGCATGATATGAAAAGCGTATTCAGCATAGCGGACAAAATAGCCATGCTTTATGAAGGAAAAGTAATAGCGCATGGCACCCCTGACGAAATAAAACATTCTAGCGACGAGCGCGTGCAGCAGTTTATAACAGGCAGCCCTGAGGGGCCCATAAGGTTTTTTCAGCAAAGAGAAGATTACCTTAAGCTTTTAACCGAATAAAATTCTGCCCCTCGCATTAGCTCGGGACAATTTGCCGAGTTAAAGAGCGAGAGCAAATTGGAGGAAATGATGGCAAAACGCATGTCGAATGAAATAAAAACCGGGCTTTTGATAATAGTATGCCTTGTTATACTGGGAGGCTTTACTTTTGCCGTAGGTAATTTTACGGGAATAGAGAAAACCTATGAACTAAAAGCCATGTTCAACTGGGTCAGCGGCCTGGAAAAATACGCCCCGGTGCGACTGCGCGGAGTTGAGGCAGGCGAGGTAAAAGACGTGCAAATCCTGTATCAAAACAACAACGAAACAAAGATTTTACTTGTCCTGCAGATGAAAGATAACGCAAAGGTAAGAGAAGGCACAAAGGCCTATGTGAGCATGTTGGGGCTTATGGGGGAAAAATACGTTGAGCTTACCGACGGCCCGCAAGGCAAGCCTTTTCTGACAGCCGGCAGCACAATACAGGGCGAAGACCCCGCATCAATGGAAGAGCTTATAGACATGGGCAAAAAAGTGGCTGCACAGGTTGACAGCGCGTTATCAGACATACGCAGCCTGACGCAGCATCTGGACGCGCTTGTAGTAGAGAACCGCAGCGACATAGACTCCCTTATAGATAAATTAAACACGACAGCTGTTAATTTTGAAGAGTTTTCCGACGACATAAAACGCCATCCATGGAAGCTTCTGATGAAGGGCAAGGAAGATAAGAAGAAGGAAGAGAAGAAGAAGTGATATTTGTCAGGCTCATAAACGCTCAAAAAATCTCTGCGATATTTTTTGAGCGTTCGCCTGACGCATAAAAAAATTTCTATGAAATTTTTTTATGCTGGTACCGAAGGTGGGACTCGAACCCACAAGAGGTTACCCTCATCGGTTTTTGAGACCGACGCGTATACCAATTCCGCCACTCCGGCCTGACCTGTTTTTAACTTACTACAACCAAAGAATTTTTTCCGCCGAACGCATCAGCCTCAACCATATTATTGGCAGGGTCTTCTATCCATTTACCGTCCACTATAAACTTGTAATGATACGAGCCTTGCGGCAGTGAAATTATTTTTACCCATATGCCGTTATCAAGTTTTTTCATGACAGAGGATTCGTCCTGCGCCCAGTTATTGAAACTGCCCGCAAGGTATACATTTTCGGCATCAGGGGCTAAAAGCTTAAAAAACGCCTCAGGAGCTGTTTGAGGCTGAACTGCGAGCGGTTTTATGTGAATAGACTCGCCCTTAAATTCAGGCATAATTTCCTTAACCAGCGCAGTATAATCTTTTGCGCCGTTACATGAGCTGTCGTATTCAAAAATTACCTGGCCTGCCTGGGCAGCTTCTCTTAATTTTATATTTTGCCTTACAATTGTCCTAAACAGCTTGTTTGAAAAAGTGGTTTTTGCTTTTTCCAAAAATGTTTTGGCGAAATTAGACCTTGAGTCATAAAGGGTTATTAGAAAATTTACATGCGGTTTTTTAAATCCCATGTCTTTGGCAAGCTCAAGCATATCATCTATCTGCGATACGCCGTTTAAGGAGAAAAGGCTTATGTCCAAAGGCACTATAACCTCACCTGCCGCATGCAAAGCGTTTAACGTTAAAAATCCCAAATTCGGCGGTGTGTCTAATATTATATAATCGAATTTTTGAGCTGCTTCAGTTTTTAGAGCGCCTGAGACCACAAGCACTGCCCCTCTGATGTTGGCCATTTTCTGTTCCATGGTGCTTAAGGTTATGTGAGAAGGCACTACCCAGAGGGTTTGATATCTTTGTATTATAATCGAAGATATATCCGCTGTTTTAGTTGCCAGGAAAGATTCAAATATCAGATAGCTTGTCATAGATGAATCCGGCTCTTTAATGCCGAAAGCTGAGCTTGCGTGGCCTTGAGGGTCTAAATCTACAAACAGGACATTTTTCCCTGCCCCAGCCAGAGCACCGGCTAAACTTACAGCTGTTATAGTTTTACCGCAGCCGCCTTTTTGATTAGCCACAGCGATTATCTTCATTTTGTTTTCTCCTTTTTTATGGAAATGTTTTTTATATAAATTACCGTATCCGGGTTATTACCGGTTAATTTCTCTGAAACATCAAATCTTAACTGTGTTATCCTGGTTTTATCCAAAGGTAGAGACAGCTGCTGCATGTTTATTTTAAAGGTTTGCCACCTGCCGCCTAAAAGAGAAGGCGTTAATATTTTATCGTCATAATTCGCGTTGGAAAAATTATTACGATCCTTTAAAATAATAGCTATTTTTTCGGCGCCTTTTTTTCCTTTAGCCGCAAAAGATATTATGCTGTCCGTAAAATCTTTTTCCGCGCCGAAACTTATCGCGAATACCGCCTCATAGCCCTGCCCCAATGCCGCTATCGGCATACTGCCGTTTGCATCGTTATAATTATGATAAGCTATGCCGGCGGAATTCCTGAAAGAGGAAAGAGAGATATCTTCCTCGCCTGAAAAATAACGCCACGCAAAAAGGCCGCCGGCGGCAGACAGCAAAACAATAACTGAAATTAAAAATAAAACCCCATTCTTTGCCTTATTGAGTAAGGGTTTTATTTCGACATGGCCCTGCTGCTCTGTTGCATAATAAGTTTTAAGAATCTCTGATTTTTGAATGCTTATGTTGTCGAGTTTAAGGCTAGTGGACATTTAGGTTATTTTTTGCGGATGCTGGTTAATTTAAAGTTTGTTACTATTAAACTAAAACTAATTATATAGCAAAGTCTATCTGCTGGCAACAAAAATCTTGCTGTTCGGGCTGTTAAGCGAAACAAAACCTTGCCTTAGCGAACGTTATTTGCTAAAATATAATTTCAAAACCAAAACAGGAGATAGCTATGATATATTGGGCTCCATTTTTACATTTTTACCAGCCTCCGACGCAATTCCACGCCATCTTAAAAAAGATATGCAATGAGTCTTACAGGCCTTTAGTAAAGATGCTGCTCGAGCATCCCGGCGCGAAAGTTACCATAAATATGTGCGCTGTTCTGACAGAAAGCTTAAACGACCACGGCGCAGCTGATATATTATCCGGCATAAAGCAACTCGCCCATAATGGACAGCTTGAATTTGTAGAGTCCGGCAAATACCATCCCATATTGCCGCTTCTGCCCCCAAAGGAAATGCGCAGGCAGATAAGGTTAAACAAAAGAACCAATGAATATTTTTTCGGCGATGATTATAACCCGAAGGGCTTTTTCCCGCCGGAGATGTGCTATTCCCAGGAAGTAGGCAGGATGGTAAGGTCTTTGGGCTACAGCTGGATTTTGCTGGGCGGCATAGCATGCGCAGATGAATGGCCGCTTAATTTTATATCGCAGATTTCCGTAGGTTCGCAAAGCATAAGCATCTTCTACAGGGATGACATATTAAGCAATAAAATCAGCTTTCACAACCTCGACGCAGCTGGTTTTATAAAGGAGCTTGTGGGCTTATCGCATGGTAAAAAAGATATATATGTAGTAACAGCCATGGACGCAGAGACATTTGGCCACCACATACATCACTGGGAAGAATTATTTTTACAGGAAGTATATGAAACCATAGACAACATAACAAGCATACACAAAAAACGCGACCTAAAGCAAAAGACAGACCTCGCCGACGCGCACAAAAAGATATTCGCTGAATTGAAAGAGCTTCCGCACATAGAGGCAGTAACTATAAGCGAGCTTATGGAAAAATTTTCATCCAGAAAAACCAAGGTGCCGCGGCCTTCTTCATGGAGTACCTCCAAGGATGAAATAGCAAAAAAGAATTTCTACCCGTTATGGAAAGACCCGCAAAACCGTATCCATGAGCTGCAGTGGGAGCATATATATCTGTGCCTTGAGCTGGTTGAGCAGGCAATGAACATAAAGGACAATACCGAAGAAGGCAGGCATTTTGCAATTATTGCGCGAGGCCTTTTAGACAGGGCAATACACAGCTGCCAGATGTGGTGGGCAAATAAGGCAACCGGTCGCTGGGATATTAACATGATAAATAAGGGGCTGATCATGCAGGAGGAAGTGGCCTTAAATGCCTATAAATCAATAAGCCTTTCCCCGGCAAAAGATACAATAAAAAAGAAATTATACCATAAGGTAACCGCAGGCAGAGACATATCAAACAAAATCAGGGATCTGCTTATCGCATGACGGACAAAATATATTTTGCCATAGCGCTGCATTTTCACCAGCCAATAGGAAACTTTGATAAGATTTTCGAAAGGGCGTATAACTGTTGTTACAAGCCGCTTCTGGAGACTTTGTCAGATTATCCGGATCTTAAAGTTGTGATCCATATCTCGGGCTGCCTGCTGGATTACCTGGATAAAAACCACCCCGATACAATAAGCCTGCTTAAGGATATGATATCCTGCGGTCAACTTGAGATAATGGCAGGCGGTTATTACGAGCCGATACTTACCGCAATTCCCGCAAAGGATGCGATAGGGCAGATTGATATGATGTTAGAATACATCAAAAAGAAATTTAATTTTAAACCTTCGGGCATGTGGGTGGCAGAGCGGGTCTGGAGCCCTGAACTGGCGGACGTTATATATAAAGCAGGCATGCGCTACATTATTCTGGACGACGCGCACCTGCTGCGCTCCGGGGTAAAAAGTGAAAACATGCACGGGTATTTTTTAACTGGCAAGGGAAAAGAAAAGATAGCGGTTTTTCCGTCAGATAAGCAGCTGCGCTATAGGATACCGTTTAAGCTGCCCCATGAGACAATAGACTATTTTAAAAATATACACGCCTCAAAAAGGGCGCTTCTTTTTACCTACGGCGATGACGCGGAAAAATTCGGTGAATGGCCCGGCACTCACAAGTGGGTATTCCAGGACCGCTGGCTGCGCAATTTTCTGGAGGCCTTACGCCACAATAAGCAATGGCTTGAGCTTGTGCATTTTAAGGATTATTTAAAAAAATCCAAACCCACCCAGTCCTTGGAAATAAAACAAGGCTCATATGAAGAAATGATGGAGTGGTCGCAAGGTAAGTGGCTTAATTTTCTTACAAAATATCCTGAAACAAAAAAGATGCACAATAAGATGCTTTATGTAAGCTCAAAGCTGGAAAACGCGCGAAAGTTATCTAAGAATAAAAACGCCCCGGCGCTGAAAGAGGCAGCAAAAGAGCTGTATAAGGGCCAATGCAATTGCGGCTGGTGGCACGGTGTATTCGGCGGGCTTTATCTTTATCATTTAAGGGCTGCCATATACAACCATCTGATAAAGGCAGATATAATTCTTGATGGGCTTATGCAAAAGGACAAAAAAAGCGTAACAACCATAAAAGAGCAGGATTTTGACTCAGACGGAAAAATGGAAGCAGTTATTGAGAATAAGGCCTTTTCTATATACGTAGACCCTGCCGAAGGCGGGGTCATAAAAGAACTGGATTGCAAAAGCGCCTGTTTTAATATTGTTAACGGCCTTTCCAGAAAACCTGAGCAATACCACCAGAAGATAATAAATTCCGCGCAGGGCGCAGGCGATAAAAAAGTGGTTACAATACACGATGATTTCAGGATCGTGGACCCGCACCTTAAGGAAAAGCTCATTTACGATAAATTCAGCAGGGATTTCTTAAGGAGTTATTTTGTGAAAAAAGACCTGAATCTAAAAGATTTTATTTCTTCCTCCTACGATGAGCTCGGAGATTTTTCAGAAGGTTTTTATGCGTTAAGCAAAGAAAAGGAAACAATAGCCTTAGAGCGCGAGTCCGACATATCAGGCGAGGTAGTCAGCCTTGTTAAAACAGTCGGTATTAAATCCGCAAACGAAATAAAAATATCATGTTCTATTAACAAAAAAGGCCGCAATCCGCTAAACGCGTTATTTGGCCTGGAGTTTAACGTTACCATGCCGGATTTGGATTCCGACAGGTATTTTTATTCTCCATGCCCGTGCGCTGAAGACAAGGGCATGCACGCGCAAGGCGAGGCATATGGCGTATCAGGCTTTTCCATAAAGGATTCCAGAAAAGAGCTGGGCGTATGTTTTAATTTTACAAAAAATCCCGCGAAGGTTTTATATTTTCCGGTAAAGACAGTCTCGCAATCCGAAAGGGCGTACGAATTAAACTACCAGTGTTCCTGCTTATTTTTCCTTTGGGATATGGCCGCCTTAAGCGCAAAAGAGGCGTTTAAATTTAACGTAAACTTTATTTTGGAGAAATAACGTGACTGCAAAAAAAACCGGCAAATACAGACAAGATGTTCAAGACTCTTCTGTAAAAAATCAGTCAGACCAGGTAAAGGAATTTTACAGAAAAGTGCTTATGATGCAGGAGGAAGAGAAAAAAAGAATTTCGCGCGACCTGCACGACGAGACAGGGCAAATAGTTATTGCCCTGGGCGCGTCGCTGAACATAATAGAAAAGGAATTAACAAAAGGAAACGTTGAAAAGGCGCTCTCCCTTATAAATGAAAACAGAAAGCTTATAGAAGAGATAGCAAGCAAAATGAAATCCATGGCATTAAACCTAAGGCCCCCGGCATTGGATATTCTGGGGCTTTCCGCGGTTTTGAGGGAATATTTTTCCCAGTGCACAACCTCTAACCCGATAAAGATAAGGTTTAACGAGAACCTCAAAGAAGCCAAGCTGAACGAGAACGTGGAAATTACATTGTACAGGATAGTGCAGGAAGCGACTTATAACATATTAAAACATTCCATGGCTACCAAGGTCAAGGTTGATTTAATATTTGAGGATAGGAAACTCAAGCTTTTTATAGAAGATGACGGTAAGGGATTTGATACCCAGGAATACAGCCAGAAAACAGATCAAAGCAAGATGGGCTTAAAGGGTATAAAGGAAAGAGTGGATATCCTAAAAGGAGATTTTTCCATAGAGTCTGTGCCTTGCAGAGGCACCAAACTAACGGTTATTTTGCCGCAGGAGTCCGTTATATGGCAATAGAAGTAATGCTTGTTGACGACCATTCAATAATAAGGCAGGGCATAAAGGCAGTCCTTTCGCACGAGCCCGATATAAGCCTTGTGGCAGAAGCATCAAACGGCAAAGAGGCGGTTGAGCTTGCCCGGGAAAAATCTCCGGATGTTATTGTGATGGATATAACATTGCCTGTCTTAAACGGGCTGGACGCAAGCCGCCAGATTATTAAACAGAATAAAAATATAAAGATACTCATCTTAAGTATGCACGACAACCGCGTTTTCATAGAAAACGCATTAAGCTACGGCGCAAAAGGGTATATATTAAAGGATTCAGCTGCTGATGAAATAGCGCACGCCATAAGGGAGGTCTCTGAGGGAAGATTTTTCTTAAGCTCAAAGATATCTTCCTTTGTAATCCAGGATTATGTAGCCAGTAAGAAAAAGTCCATACAGCTGCGCAGCATATCTATCCTTACTGACAGGGAAAGAGAGGTGTTGCAGCTTATTGCCGAAGGCCTGAACAATAAAGATATAGCCAGAAAGTTAAAGCTTTCCCTTAAAACAGTGCTTGCCCACCGTAACAACATGATGCAAAAATTAGACATACACAACCAGGCCCAGCTTATAAGGTTTGCCATAAAAGAAGGTATATCCAGCCTGTAACTTGTTGTATTTCTTTAAGTTAAGTAAAAAACCACCCCTTTAAATACCATATCCTCCTAAGCAAAGAAACCCCGTAAAGTAGGTACTTTTGCCTATTGACAATTCAGGCGAAACGTGTCATAGTGATAGCCCTTTCACAAAAAGGGACAGCCATAATCACATAAACAAAAAAGGAGGTGTAATATGGCACTAGCAACAAAAACAAGGAGCAAAACAGTAACTTTTTCGTTGAATGCTCCGGACGCGAAAAACGTCGCGATATCAGGGGATTTTAACAGCTGGGAGCGTACTTCTTTAAAAAGAAGCAGCCCAAAAGATAAAGTTTGGAGAAAAGACTTTAACTTAAAGCCCGGCAGATACGAATATAAATTCGTAATGGACGGAAACTGGATAACTGACCCCAGCAACACAAACAGAACCTGGAACAATTACGGTTCTGAAAATTCAGTAATCGAGATAAAGTAACCTTATAGTAACATGCGCATAGCGCTTTTCTCGTGGGAATCCATACACTCTATCAGTGTGGGGGGCGTAGCCTTTCACGTGACAGAGCTGGCGTGTGCCCTTCAGCGAAAAGGACACCAAGTGCATGTCTTTACGCGTGTGGGGCCGCATAACCAGCCATGGTACGAGTGTATTCACGGCGTGCATTATCACAGATGCCCGTTTCAATCTAGCCGGGATTTTATAGAAGAAATAAATAACATGTGCCGTTCATTTGTAGACAGTTTTTTCAAAGTCGAAGACAGTATCGGGCGTTTCGACATCATACATGCGCATGACTGGCTTGCGTCAAACGCCGCTGTCTGGATAAAGGAAGGCAGAGGCCATAAATTTATCCTGACAATTCATTCCACCGAATATGGCAGATGCGGTAATAATTTTTATGGCGGCAACTCAGCAAGAATAAGGGACCACGAAAGGCACGGCACGTTTTGCGCGGATAAGGTCATAGCGGTTTCAAAGGCTTTAAAGGGCGAAATTATGTGGATGTATGAATTGCCGGACTGGAAAGTTTCCGTTTTGTATAACGGAATAAATTACAGGAATTATGATGGATGGGTAGACCCTGCTGCTGTGCGCAGGCAGTATTCAATAGGCCCCCTGGATCCGGTTGTTTTATTTGTGGGCAGAGTAGTATATCAAAAAGGGCCGGATTTACTACTTGAGGCAATACCGCACGTATTAAAGTATCATAACAACGCAAAATTTGTTTTCGCAGGGGACGGCGAAATGCGCTGGCACGTTGAAGACAGGGCGCGCCATATGGGCATAAGCCACGCCACAAGATTTTTAGGCTACACTAACGGCTGGAAGCTGGTAGATTTGTATAAGTCATGCGACGCTGTTTGCGTGCCCAGCAGAAACGAGCCTTTCGGCATAGTGATATTAGAGGCTTGGGCCGCGGGCAAGCCCGTCATAGCAAGCTCAAGCGGAGGGCCCGGAGAGATTGTATGGCACGAAGTAAATGGCCTAAAGGTATATCCTCACCCTGATTCTGTTGCGTGGGGAATTGGTACGGCTTTTGAAGATTTTGACCACGCGAGATGGATGGGCAGAAACGGCAGAGTAGCGGTAGAGACGGCATTTTCATGGGATGTTATAGCAGACCAGGCATTGACGGTTTATGAAAGCTAAAAGCAGAAAAATCATAAAGAGAGTTTACGAAAGAGGGCGGGAGACTGTAGTGCCGCCTGCCAAAAAACAGAACAATGTTGCAAGGCAGAAGGCTCCCAGGCAGCAGCCTGTTGCCGCAGCGAAAACCAAAATTGTATTACCTGCCACCAAAACAATTATTATAGACAATTACCAGCTGCCGCCGCGTTATAATACTACCAGGATTACTCTTCTAGTTAAAGACCCTTTCTGGGTATATGCCTACTGGGAAATCGCCTCCAATTCAATAGAGTCATTAAGCAATATTGTCGGGAGTCATGAAATTGAAAGGGCAAAAGTCATATTGCGCATGTACGATGTATCTTTAATAGATTTTAACGGCACTAACGCGAATCATTATTTTGATATAGAGGTAGGCTATAACGCAAGTAACTGGTATGTTAGCCTTTGGAATGACGGCGTTTCCTATATAGCGGAAATAGGAATGCGCCTTCAAGACGGAAGGTTTTTTGCTTTCGCGCGCTCTAACTCTGTTACCACGCCGCGCAAAAGTTATTCGCCGAGAAGCGAACAGGTATGGATGAATGTCACCGAAGAATCCTCGCCATCAGCATATGTTGTCCCCCAGATTAAGATATTTAAAAGAGAAGAACGCACTTATTATACTGCCGCGCAGCGCAAAAGGTTTTTTTATCTTACAGAAGAAGATATCAGGCGCTATTACAGCAAATTGAGCCCGCTATTAAAAGATATAATCTCAAGCCGCCTAAGCAGGCTCTATGGCAAAAGAGCGCGATATGGATTTATTTTAGAGGGCGAAACGCCCGAGGCTCGAAGAAAACTTTTAGGCAAGCTGCCTAAGGGCCATTTCTTAAAGAGGGTATTAATAGGTTCTTCGGAAGAACTTTTTCTTATAGGCGCGAGCGAATCGCTTCACGAAAGGCCAGAGCATCGCAAATTCTTTTTTGAGCTTAATGCGGAAGTTATTGTTTACGGAAGGACGGAACCTGACGCAGAGGTTTATCTTGGGGGTAAAAAAATACAACTTCAGCCCGACGGCACTTTCTCCTTAAGGATGGCGCTGCCTGACGGTAAAATACCTCTCGAATTTAAAGCTATTTCAAAAGATAAAAAAGAAACCAGGGCCATTAACACTTATATACAACGGAATACAAATTATACGCCCCGTTAGAACCTTTCGCTTAAGCACTTTAAAGGTTTAAATGAGGCAGTGAATGAAATGCTGTTGTTAAAAATTAAATGTTTTAAAAGAAAGGTCCAACGGGGTGAATAAAGGGTATCTTTGTCTTATGCTTCACGCGCACCTCCCGTTTGTGCGCCACCCCGAGGAAGATTATTTTCTCGAAGAGAACTGGCTCTATGAAGCGATTACAGAGACATACATACCGCTTATATCGATATTTGAGCAGCTTATAAAAGACGGTGTGGATTTCCGAGTCACAATGTCGCTTACTCCGCCTCTGGCGTCAATGCTGCAGGATGAGTTTTTACAAAACAGATATATAAGGCATATCGACAGGCTTATAGAGCTTGCAAATAAAGAGGTGGAAAGAACCGGTTTTGACCAGAACTTTCACGGCCTTGCGCTTATGTACCTGCACAGGTTTACACAGGCCAGGCATATATTTGTAGAAAAATATAAAAAAGATCTGGTTTCAGCCTTTAAGCAATTTCAGGATGCCGGATTTGTGGAAATTATCGGTTCCTGCGCCACGCACGGCTACCTTCCGCTTCTTAATGTAAACCCCTCAGACGTAAAAGCGCAGATACAGGCAGGTGTGGACCATTATAAAAAGACATTCGGCAGGCCTCCCAGGGGTTTCTGGCTTCCTGAATGCGGCTATTATCCCGGAGTTGACAATGCGCTGAAAAACGCAGGGATAAAATATTTCTTTGTTGATTCACACGGTATTTTAAACGCAGACCCTATTCCGCGCTACAGTGTTTATGCGCCGATTTATTGTCCGTCCGGCGTAGCTGCGTTTGCCAGGGATTGGGAATCGTCAAAACAGGTATGGAGCTCAAAAGAAGGCTATCCAGGAGACCCTGATTACAGGGAATATTACAAGGACATAGGCCATGAACTTGATTTTGATTATATAAAGCCTTATATTCATCCTGCAGGCCTAAGGATAAACACAGGCTTAAAATACTGGAGAATAACCGGGAATTCTGAATATAAAGAGGCCTACAGGCCTGACTGGGCAAGAGAAAAGGCAGCGCAACACGCCGGCAATTTTATGTTCAACCGCGAAAAACAGATAGAGCATCTTTCTTATAATATGGATAGAAAACCCATAATAATTTCTCCTTATGACGCTGAATTATTCGGGCATTGGTGGTTTGAGGGGCCAATGTGGATAGATTTCCTGGCGCGTAAAATATTTTACGACCAGAATACAGTACGCATGATTACTCCGTCGGAATATTTATCCGAGTATCCTACAAACCAGATGTCTATGCCATCCCAGTCCAGTTGGGGGTATAAGGGCTACAGCGATGTATGGATTGAAGGCAGCAACGACTGGCTTTACAGGCACGTGCATAAGGCAGGGGAAAGAATGGTGGAGCTGGCTGATAAATTTTGCGCGTATCTGGAAAAAGGCAGCGATAACGTCTATAAACGCGCGTTAAACCAGGCGGCAAGAGAGCTTCTGCTGGCGCAGTCAAGTGACTGGGCATTTATCATGAAGACCCAGACCATGGTCCCATATGCCCATAAGAGGTTTAATCTGCATATAGGCAGGTTTACGCGTATATATAATGATATGATGACAAAGAACATAAGTGAAGAATGGCTTAAGGAAATTGAATACAGGGATAATATATTTTACGATATGGATTGCGCAAAATATTATACAACCAGCCAAAAACTATGCACGATATCATAAATAATACACCCAATATCTGCGGCAATGAAGAGCAAAGAAAAAAATACACAAGCAGCGGGAAAAATGTTTTTTCTTCCATCTCCAATATAAATATAAACAACGTCAGGTCATGCTTTGGCATTGCCCTTCACATGCACCAGCCAACTATTCCGGCGCAGGGGAACGACCTCCGTACGGCCGGCTTGATAAGCAACCTGCAGCACATGATGGAAAACCAGGGGGTAGGCGACAATCATAATGGCCCGGTATTTTTGCAATGCTATTCAAGGATATCTGACTTTATTAGAGAGCTTGTCAAAAACAGGCACAATCCGCGCATTATGTTGGATTATTCAGGGAATTTATTGTGGGGCCTGCACCAGATGGGAGAAAAAAATGTGCTGGATAACCTTGCCCTTGTTACAGTTGATAAAAAATATCAAAGGTATGTTGAGTGGCTCGGGACAATGTGGTCTCATGCCGTGGTATCTTCAACGCCTGTTCCAGATATAAAATTACACATAACGGCGTGGCAGGAGCATTTTGCCTCTATATTCGGATACGAGGCATTAAGCCGCGTGAAAGGTTTTTCGCCTCCGGAGATGCACCTTCCTATACATCCGGATGTTTGCTATGAGTACATAAAAGCATTAAATGATTGCGGTTACCGGTGGCTTATGGTGCAGGAGCATACAATAGAAAATTTAGACGGCTCCGGTATAAAAAGGCCGCATTTTCCTCACGTGTTAGTCGCGAAAAATTCAGCAGGCAAAACACAAAAGATAATAGCGCTTATTAAGACCCAGGGGTCTGATTCCAAATTAGTAGGACAAATGCAGCCGCCTTCAGAAGCAAGCGGGAGAACTAAGGAAATGTACGCTGGCAAAAACATACCGCCGTATGTGCTTCAGATAGCGGACGGAGAAAACGGCGGCGTTATGATGAATGAATTCCCCCAGGCATATAAAAACACATTTAACGCGATAACAACCGAAGGCGTTGTGGCAATGAACGGCTCCGAGTACCTGGAATTTATGTTTGATATGGGCCTTGAGGAGGAAGATTTTATCAAGGTGCAGCCTGTATCGCAGCATAAAATATGGGAATTTGTCGACGGCAAATATTCAGGCAGCGCGGTTGAAGAGGCGATAGAAAAGGCAAAGGCAAAGTATCACATCAACCTTGAACGGGCCTCATGGACAAACGATAAAAACTGGGTCAAAGGCTATGAACATATAATAGACCCTATAAATAAATTAAGCGCGGAGTTTCATAAAAATTTTGATAAAAACACCGTAGATAAAACAAGCCAAGCCTACAGGGAGGCGCTTACTTTTCTTTTACTTTCCCAGACAAGCTGCTTCAGGTACTGGGGCTCTGGGCTCTGGACTGATTATGCGGCGGAGATCTGCCGCCGCGGCATGGAAGCGTTAAACCCCCACACCAACTTTAAATAAAAATAATATGAAAGTTGGTGTGGGGGTAAAGAAAGTTTAATTGACGCTGTATTTATTTTCTGTTATAATCTTTGGAAAAAATAAGGAGATTTATGGGCGAACTTAGAAAAGATCCGATTTTAGGAAGATGGGTGATAATAGCAGCAGAGCGCGGCGACAGGCCCGATGTTTTCCGATCACAAAAACCGCCTGAACCGGACGATTTAACAAAATGCCCCTTTTGCCTCGGAAAAGAAAAGATGACCCCGCCTGAGATTTACAGTTTAAGGGCCCCAAACACAAAACCTAACGAGCCCGGCTGGCGCGTCAGAGTGGTTCCTAATAAGTTTCCAGCGGTAGGCATAGTAAAATTAGACAAAAAGGGATTTGGCCTTCACGATATGATGAGCGGTTTCGGCGCGCACGAAGTAATTATCGAAAGCCCCGACCACACTAAAGAATTCAAAGACCGTTCAATAGATGAAATTTCCGAAGTTATAGGGGTCTTGCAGGAGAGAGTCGAAGACCTGCACAGGGACCAGCGTTTCCGTTATGTACTTATATTTAAAAACAAGGGAAAAGAAGCGGGCGCGTCTCTAAAACATCCGCATCATCAGATAATAGGCCTTCCCATTACCCCAAAAAGGGTAAGAGAGGAGCTGCAGGGCTGTGAGGCATATTATAAGATAAAGGAGCGCTGTGTATTCTGCGATTTAATAGAGCAGGAAGTATCCTGGAAGGAAAGAATAGTCTATGAGAATGAAAGCTTCATAAGCTTTTGCCCTTATGCCTCATGCTTTCCTTTTGAGACATGGATTTTACCAAAAGACCATTCGATAGATTTTTACGGGCCAAAGGCAAAGGAAAAAGTTAAGCTGATGGCTGATATACTTAAAGTTATATTAATGAAACTGGATAAAGTTCTCAATAACCCGGAATATAATTACATAATACACGCCGCGCCCAACCGTTTCGCAAGGGGCGGATACTGGAAGACAATAGAAATGGATTACCACTGGCATATAGAATTGTTCCCGCGGCTTACGCGTGTTGCCGGGTTTGAATGGGGCAGCGGCTTTTACATTAACCCTATGGCGCCGGAAAACGCGGCTAAATACCTAAAGGAGCAAAGCGTATAATTATGACAAAGAAATTAAAGATTTTACTTGCATCTTCGGAAGTCGCGCCTTTCGCGAAAACAGGCGGCCTGGCCGATGTGGCTGGAAGCCTGCCTTCGGCTCTTCAGGAAATGGATTGCGAGGTAAGCGTATTTCTGCCGTTTTACCGTCACACAAAGACCCAGGACCTTAACATAAAACTTGTCAAAAGAGGCCTTAAGGCTGAGCTCGGCCATTGGGATTTTGATTTTTCGCTTTTCCACACCAAAAGGGAAGGCGTTGATTTTTATTTTATAGACAAGGAAGAATATTATGACAGGGATTTTCTTTACGGGACCCCGCAGGGGGATTATCCGGATAACGCAAAAAGATTCGCCTTTTTTGCCAACGCAGTTCTGACAGGCGCGCAGGCGATAAATTTCAAACCCGACATAATCCACTGCAACGACTGGCAGTCAGCCCTTATTCCGTTTTATATAAAGTATAAATTTCAGAATTCTGACTTTCTAAAACACGCAAAGACCTTGTTCACAGTGCATAATCTGGCATACCAGGGACTTTTCGAGAAAGACATAATGCCCGAATTGGGTATTGGGTATGAATTTTTTACACCCGATACTTTGGAGTTCTGGGATAAGTTTAGCTTTATGAAAGCAGGCATATTGTATTCAAACGCTATAAGCACAGTAAGCGCAGGCTATGCCCGCGAGATACTTACAAAAGAATTCGGCTGCGGCTTAGACGGGCTTCTTAATGTGCGCAAAAACGACTTATACGGTGTTTTAAACGGCGTTGATTATTCTGAGTGGAACCCAAAGGTTGACAGATATATAAAAGCAAAATATGATGAAACATCTCTCGAAGGCAAAGAAATTTGCAAAAAAGACCTGCTTAGCGAAATGAAACTGTCTCCGGGCGCTGACAAGCCTTTATTAGGCGTAATAAGCCGCCTGGCTGCGCAGAAAGGCATAGATATTATAGCTGACTGTGCTGAAGCAATAACAAAATTAGGCGCAAGCCTTGTAATCCTCGGCACAGGCGATGAGAAATACCACAAGATATTAACTGCTCTGGCAAAAAAATATCCGAAAACAATAGCTGTAAAGATAGCCTTTGATAATTCGCTTGCGCACAAGATAGAGGCAGGATCTGACATGTTCCTTATGCCGTCAAGATATGAACCTTGCGGGTTAAACCAGATGTACAGCTTAAAATACGCGACCATACCTTTGGTAAGGGCAACCGGCGGGCTTGATGATACAATAATTGATTATACAAAAGATCCTAAAAACGCCAACGGCTTTAAGTTCAACGAAGCGGAAATATCTGATTTTATGGACGCCTTAAAAAGGGCCGTGAGCGTATATAAAAATAAAAAACAATGGCATAGCCTTATGCTTAAGGCAATGAGCGAGGATTTTTCCTGGGGCCACTCAGCGAAAGAATACATAAAACTTTACAAGAAGATCCAGGGGGCTAGATGCGAGAAGTATTGTGCCTCGTATTAGGCGGCGGCAGGGGCGCAAGACTAAATCCTTTGACAAAAGAAAGAGCTAAGCCCGCTGTGCCATTCGCCGGAAAATACCGGCTTGTCGACATCCCTATAAGTAATTCCTTGAATTCCGGATTTGACCGCATATATGTCCTTACCCAGTTTAATTCAGAATCCCTCAATAAACACATAAACCGCACATATAAATTAGACCCGTTTTCCAAGGGCTTTGTGGAAATAATGGCAGCGGAGCAGTCCATGGAAAGCACGGACTGGTTTCAGGGCACTGCCGACGCGGTAAGAAGGTCTTTAAAACACTTCACAGACCCAAACATAAAATATATCCTTGTTCTTTCAGGGGACCAGCTTTATAAAATGGATTTCAAACAGCTTTTGGCGTTTCACATAGAGAAAAAATCCCAGATGACAATTGCCTGTAACCCCATAGAGCCGCAATATATAAGCGAATACGGCATTATGTGCACGGATAAAAACGGCAAGGTCTGCAATTTCGTAGAAAAGCCCCAGGATGAAGAAAAGGCAAAGGGTATGCATATTACTATAAGAAACAAAAAACATTACCTGGCATCCATGGGCATATACCTTTTTAATAAAGATGTATTAACTGATATCTTAAACGCGAGCAAAAAGGCGGATTTCGGAAGAGAAGTTATTCCAGATTCTTTTTCATCCAAGCTTGCTTATGCGTATATTTTCCAGGGGTACTGGAAAGACATAGGCACCATAAAGGCGTTTTACGAAGAAAATCTGGCGCTTACAGAAAGCTTTCCGCCCGTTGATTTATTTGACGAGCAATGGCAGTTTTTTACAAGGCCAAGAAACCTTGCCCCGGCGAAGATAGAGGACAGTACTCTTGATAAGGTTATTACAGGGGAAGGCTCCATATTGCATAACTGCAGTATATCGCGTTCTGTTATAGGCCTTAGAAGCAGGATAGAAGAGAATACCCGGATATCGGATTCCATAATAATGGGCGCTGATTTTTATCAATCAATGGAAGGCATTGAAAATGATAAGAAAAATAAAATACCGCCTATAGGCATAGAGAAAAATTGCGTTATAAAGAAGGCAATAATAGATAAAAACGTCAGGATAGGAGAAGGCTCAAAGATAATAAACGAAAAAGGCCTTTCCAACTTCGATTCAAAGATATATTCAATAAAAGACGGTATCGTAGTCATACCTAAAAATACCACAATCCCACCAGGTACAATAATTTAAATATTGCTATATTTTCGATTTATTTTATATAACTTATGTATTTACAATAAGTTATATAAAAAATACTTAAATTTTACCAGAAATACCGCTATTTCCCTTGCCCGGACACAAGTTTTGTTATATACTATACCATTATGTTTTAAGGGGGCTGTAGCTCAGCTGGGAGAGCGCCTGAATGGCATTCAGGAGGTCAGGGGTTCGATCCCCCTCAGCTCCACCATGGTTCGACGCGTCCTTTGTTTTGCAAAGGGCTTGCTCACCATTCAATAAATCTCAGCACCTAAATATATGCAAGAAACAAGGCAATATCCATTTGACGAAATAGAGCCAAAGTGGCAGAAATACTGGCAGGATATAAAACTATTCTCGCCGGATGTAAACAAGGCCAAAAATAAATATTACTGCCTTGTCATGTTCCCCTACCCGTCAGGCGCCTTGCATGTAGGCCACGGCAGAAACTACATATTAGGCGACGCAGTAACCCGTTATAAGATTATGCGTATGTTTAATGTGCTCTCGCCTATCGGGTGGGACGCGTTCGGCCTGCCTGCTGAAAATGCCGCCATAAAAGGCGGGCTTCACCCAAAAGTATCCACAGAAAAAAACATAGTGACAATGAAGAAACAGCTGCTGCGCTGGGGCATAGGTTATGACTGGCCAAGGGAGGTAGCTTCCTGCAATCCGGATTATTACAAATGGACGCAGTGGGTATTCTTAAAATTGTACGAAAAAGGCCTAAGCTTTAAGAAAAAGGCAGCTGTAAACTGGTGTCCGTCGTGTAAGACCGTGCTGGCAAACGAGCAGGTTGTATCAGGCGCATGCGAGCGCTGCGATACAAAGGTTGAAGAAAAGGATTTAGAGCAGTGGTTTTTTAAAATAACAGATTATGCCCAGAGGCTTTTAGACGATATATCAAAACTAAAATCATGGCCTGAACGTGTTAAGACCATGCAGACGAACTGGATAGGCAAATCAACAGGCGTCGCAATAGACTTTCCCATAGTAGATTCAGATATTGTCCTTACCTGTTATACGACGCGCGTGGACACTATTTTTGGCGCTACGTATATGGTACTTGCGCCGGAACATACGCAAACAGAGGAATTAATAAAAAATTCACCTGACAAAGAAAGGATTCGCACCTTTGTCAAAAAGGCAAGGCAGCAGGGCAAACAGGAACGCGCGTCTATGGAAGTTGAAAAGGAAGGCATGTTTACCGGCAGATATGTTTATAACCCGGTAAATAAAAGAAAAATTCCTTTGTGGGTAGCAAATTATGTTTTGGCTGAATACGGGACAGGCGCTGTTATGGCTGTGCCTGCCCATGATCAAAGAGATTTTGAATTTGCAAAAAAATACAGCCTGCCGATAGAAGTTGTAATCCAAGAAAAAGGGGACGCTTCTATTTTTACAGAAGCGTCCCCTTTTTCCAAAGCGTATGAAGGCGACGGTGTTTTGGTAAACTCCTCTCAATTTAACAGCCTTAATAACCGCGCAGCAATGGAAAAAATAGCTGACTGGATGGAGAGTATAAAAATAGGCAAAAGGGCCACCCATTTTAAATTAAGGGACTGGTTAATTTCAAGGCAGAGGTATTGGGGAGCGCCGATACCTATTATATATTGCGAAAAATGCGGCATAGTGCCTGTGCTCGAGAAAGACCTGCCCGTTCTTTTGCCGGACAACGTAGAATTCAGGCCTTACGGGGAATCCCCCCTTACATATAGCAAGGAATTCGTAAATACAAAATGCCCCAAATGCGGGGCTCAGGCAAAGCGCGAAACAGATACAATGGATACCTTTGTTGATTCCAGCTGGTATTTCCTGCGGTATCTTACGCCTAATGACGATAAAAAACCGTTTGATACGCAATTAGTAAACAAGTGGCTGCCTGTGGACCAGTATATAGGCGGGGTAGAGCACGCGATATTGCATCTTTTATATTCAAGATTTATCGTAAAAGTATTTTTTGATTTAGGGCTTACAGGTTTTAATGAACCGTTTGAGAGGCTTTTTACCCAGGGCATGATTATAAAAGACGGGGCAAAAATGTCCAAGTCAAAAGGTAATGTGGTGAGCCCCGACGTATTAATAGAAAAATACGGTGTTGATACTGTAAGGCTCTATACTCTTTTTATGGGCCCACCGGAAAGAGACGCGGAATGGAATGACAGGGCGGTTGAGGGCACTTACAGGTTTTTAGGCAGGCTCTGGAGGCTGGCGGAGCAGGTTATGGGGCAGAAGTCAGAAGTCAGAAGCCAGAAGCCAGAAATAGTGCCGCTGACTCGTAAAACACACCAGACAATAAAGAAAGTTACAGATGACATTGAAAACGGATTTAAGTTTAATACAGCGATAAGCTCTATAATGGAGCTGGTTAATGACTCCTATGCCGCGCTTGATGAAGGCGAAAAAAACGCGCCAGCGTTAAAAGAGGCAGTAAAGACGATAACATTATTGTTAGCGCCTTTTGCGCCCCACATATGCGAGCAACTATGGCAGAATTCAGGCAACAAGGAAAGCATATTTAAACAAGCCTGGCCCGAGCATGATAAAGATTTAATCCAGGAGGATGAGATTACAATGCCGGTGCAGATTAACGGTAAATTACGCTGCCGGATAATTGTGCCGGCCGACATTGATGAGGGAGCCCTTAAGGATAAGGTGTCGCAGGATAGTTCGGTCTTAAAGTGGCTTGAGGGTAAAGCCCCTAAAAAGATAATCGTAATACCAAAAAGGATGGTTAATATAGTAGTGTGAGCAAACTTCGGAGGTTTTATATATGAAAAAGAAAGCCAGAAAAACAGCAAAAAAGCCAATAAAAAAGAAAAAGACAAAAAAGCCATCAAGGATGAAAAGGCCTTCCAAAAAGGTGAAGCTCAAAAAGGGAAAACACATTAAAATTAAAAAAGAACCAAAGCTCAAAAAAGAGCCTATGGCTTCTTTGCTTTTGCCGTTGCATAAGGTAAAAGAGGTGTTTAGGACAAGATACGGATTCTTTTTATATGACGGCTCAGAATATGTTATTACAGCTCCGGATTCGCCGACTCCATGGGCTAATATTATAACCAACGACAATTATGGTTTTATAGTAACGCAGACAGGCGGGGGTTTTAGTTTCAAAAAGAGCGTAGCAGACAGATTGACTTCGTGGGGCGGTAATATAAATGCGGATAAGGACGGAAAATTCTTTTACATAAGAGACAACAAGGCCGGCAACTTCTGGTCCGCAACCTGGAACCCCGTATGCAAAGAAACGCAATTTTATGAGGTAAGATGCGGTATAGGCTATACCAACATAACAAGCCAGACCAATGACATAATATCAAGCCTTATATGTTTTGCCGCCAGAGAAGAGCAGGTTGAAATCTGGCAACTGCGCGTAAGAAATACAAAAGACGAGCCAAGAAACATAAGCATATTCAGCTATGTGCCGTGGGATTTCAAAAGCCCGGAAAGGCCCTTCTTAAAAACTTCTTTTGACCAGAGCCTTTCTGCGGTTTTTGCCCATACCACCAAAGAAGAAGTGCTGTTTCATTCTGTTAATAAAGAGACAGCCAGTTTTACTACCGATAATAAGGCATTTTTAGGCGGCTATCGCGATGCGGTATCCCCGCGTTCAGTGGAAAAAGGCATGTGCTTTAAAGAAGAAGGCCCCTATGTAGATCCGTGCGCCTGTCTGCACGTGGATTTGGATATTGAGCCAAAAGGCGAACGCGAGCTGATTTTCATTGTAGGATGCGCATCCAACCAAAAGGCAGCCCAGGAGCTTGTAAAAAAATACAAGAACATAAAGGAAGTGGAAAATGAATTTTCCAGGACAGGCAACCGCTGGGGAGAATATTTAAAAAGGTCTATAAGCATAAAAACGCCTGATGAAGGAGCAAATATATTAAACAACAGCTGGTTCAGGTATCAGACCATATCATGCGGCCTGTCTGCCAAGGGTTGTTATTATGAAGCAGAGGGCGAGGTAAAACTAAAAGACCACCTGCTAAACAGCCTTGTATTTTTGCCGATAAACTCACAAATAACAAGGGAAAACATATTAAAAAGCGTAAACAGCCAGTATAAAATAATCAACCCGAATGAGGACCCGCTATGGCTTATTTTCGCGGTTTGCGAATATATAAAAGAAACCGCTGACCTGTCAATTTTAAAAGAAAAGACACAAGAAGCAAAAGCTGGCCAGGATACCCTGCTGGATCATTGCCTTAAACTGCTGGAGGGCGCATCTGAGACAATCGGCAAAAAAGGGCTTCAGGCAAACAGGCATGATTATTGCGTGTGGCTTGGAGAGTTTTTATGCTATCTAATGGATGAGTTTTCAGTTGTTTGCGGCATAGCAAGAGAGCCGGAAAAAGCAAGCTTTCTGACAAAAGAGTCCAAGCAGCTAAAAGATGCGATTAATAAACTTGCAAAACAAAGCCCCTGGTATCCCAGCACCGCGTCAATCAGGCCTAAAAGCAACGCCATGTTTTTAAACCCGCAAAGCTGGGCTGTAATAGCAAAATTAACAGCAGATGATAATGCCGCAAAATTAATGGACATTGTTTCCAAACAGCTTTATAAAAATCACGGCCCAATAACAGTCTCCGCTCCCTATCAGGCCCAGGATTCTGCTAATGCTGGAAATTTTATAGGCCTGCCTCCTGGCATAAAAGAAAACGGCGGAACAAAAATAGAGTTTGCCTGCTGGGCAGTCTGGGCAGAAGCTATGTTGGGAAGGGCTCATAATGCCTGGGAAATATATTCGCGTTTAAATCCTGTTCACAGAGCGCACAGGGCAGATATATACCAGATGGAGCCATATGTTGCTTCGTGCTACATAGATGGCCCTGATTCAGCCAAATTCGGGCAAGCCAGGAATTCCTGGTGTGGTACTGCTGCGTTCTGGCTGAATAAAATTTTGACAGAGCAAATATTAGGAATAAAGCCCACCTATAAAGGCTTAAGCATCGACCCGTGCATCCCAAAGAGATGGACCTTGTTTAAAGTATCAAGAGCCTTTAGAGGTACAAGGTATATTATAGATGTCGTAAACCAAAGACATGTATCCAGCGGAATAGCAGAGATGATTGTTGATGGCAAAAAAGTAAAGCCAAATATCCTGCCTATATTCAAAGATCAAAAGAGCCATTATGTGCGGATAACCATGGGGAAGCCTGCGTAATGATACGGTTGTGAGACGGTTCTGTAACCGTATCATGAATGGTTTTTGTGCCTCGTGGGCCTGTTGTTGCTCGTATTGTGTCTGACAGCGGGTCCTGTCTGGCCCAAGCCACCCTGGCTGTCCTCGCTTATGCTGCGGGCAGGCAGGGTCCCGTCTCGGGCCAGGCCACCCACTGTCAGACACCTTAACTCGTTCTTTGGATGGCCACCCCTCGGCACAAAATTACCACTTTTCCTGAATGCCAATCGTCATATTTGACAGTCGCTCCGGCAAACCACGCAAAAGCTTCCTCGCTGGAAGACGTTAAATAAGCTTCGCGTAGAATCACCCTATTGGCTCGAACCTGCAAGTTGCATATACCCATAAAGGTCGGCGAACACTTAGTCTTGCCATTATACTGGATGGGGTAGACGGAGATAGGGGGAAAAATTATTTGCGTCCCTTGACTTTACGCAGTATATAGTGTATATTTATATTGCAATGAAAAGGGATATTTTTTTAGACCACATATTAAACGCATTAGAAAAGTTTTTAAAAAACATAAAAAACTTGGAATATTTCTCTACCCATAGTGTTATATATATTAGAATGACATATTATACAGGTGACTAATGAATCCAAACGAAAAATTGCTACAAGAGCAAAGTTTTTTTAATCAGCGTAGTTTTATCTATAAAACTATATGTTGGACTTTAGTCATTTCTTTTTCCTGGCAGCAGCTGGTTTACGGCCTTGATGTTTCTTCCCTCCAAAGTGCAATAATATCGCAATCAAAAAATGCTGCCTCTGTCGCTTCTGTTTTGACTATTGACGAAACACAAAAGAAAGAAATTATTGATAAAGTAGAATCAATGGTTGATGAGGGCGTTGATTTAAGCTCTCTAAACCGCGATGAAGAAAAGTATGTATCAAAAAGAGGTTATTCTGCCATTGAGGCAATTAAGCAAATGCGCAATGAGCAGGAGGCTGTTCAAAGAAAACAGATCATAGAACACCAGAGGCAATATCAGGGTTACGTGACAGAACAGTCCCAGAAATATCATCTCTCCTTTGCTAGATATGATGCTTATCTTGTATACCAGGATATGATGCGTACCATTGCCTATGCCAGGGAAATGGCCTATAAGGCGTTTAACTCCTATGTAAGATATGACGATGGAAAAATAGTCGTATTCCAACGCGGACTGGTAAGGGCAGTTTTAAATGAAAAGATAACCCTGCCCGGAGGCGAAGTTATTTATCGTGATACGGTTAACATGGAATATTATGACAATGCCCTTCTTAGCGCATATACCACGATTACCCACCAGGGCGAAACAAACGCCGACATGTATGACTTTACCCGCTTTGATCCTGGCATAAGAGGCTTTGTATGCACTTATGACCCCAATGCCCTTGCGGGGTTATATGGCTCTGTTACCGAAACCCGCTATTGGGGTATAGTATATTCTCCTGATTCCGTATTCTATGGCGCTGATGATACAAACGCAGTGAAAAACGTTATGTCTTCCTGGTATTCTACCAGAGTTTATGGCGAAGGCGCTGATTCATGGACAGTCCAGGATGAATACGAGCACATAAGAACCGACATGCAGTATGATGACAACCATAACCTGGTAGGATATACAGAAGCTTTATATGACGAAAACCACGTTTTCGTAGGGACGATAGAGGTATCCAATATTGTTTACGACCCAGAATCAGGAGAGCCTATAACATATTACCAGAAGGTTTATGACGCAGATGGAAATCTTACTTCAGAAGGCACGGTTTATTTAAGTGAATTAGCGGATTCGGCATATAGCGTAGAACTTATAAACGCAATAGATGCAAATAGCGATGGCCACGCAGAAAGCTATACAGAGGTGTACAAAGACAGAGACGGCAATGAGCTGTTCAGGATAGAAAGAACAGGCTGCCAGTATGACGGAAGCGGCAAGCTAATAAGTTTCCACCAGAAAAAAACAATGAGCAGCGGCGAGGTTGTGTACGAAGCAGATTTTGCATATGTGACAGGCAGCGAAGACGCCTCCGGAAGAAGGCGCTATGCAGATACAGACCCTGATGACGGCCATGATTATACAATAATAGAAATAAGGGATACCGCCACAGGGCAGCTTGTCGGCACAACCACAGTTACCGTAACCACAGACGGCAGCGTATGCACAACAAATACGGTTTATCAGGACGTAGACAATGACGGCAGGCTGGAAAAAGTAAGCAGCACATATACAAAAGACCGCGCAGATGGCACGCGGGATACTGAAAGCACCTGGAATTATATATATGATGCAACAAATGGCAACTTAGAAAGGGAAGAATACAGGCGCATAACCTATAATACAAACTACGAGCAGGTGACTAAGACCATCACGATAAAGGAATATAATACCGCAACCAATGAACTTGCCTATTATTATTCCAAGACAGTGGCTTCAAGCGGCACTGCCACAATAACAGCAATAGACTACACAGGAGACGTTACCAGAAAGACAATTACAAAATGGAACCAGGATCCGGATGATAATGACACGATTTTTACCTCTACGCTTAACCCCACAGGTTCTTCGTACGATAATTACGATAGTTACCTTAATAGCTTTTACGGCGCAGAAACGCCTTACTCCACTTCGTGGGAATTTTCAACAAGAATTTACGATACAAACAACCCTGACAGGCTGCTTAAAACAATAAGAATAAAAATTTCAGATCTCGGAGAAATAACTGAAAGCATAATAACCAATGACTATGATGATGCGGGTAACTTGGAATTAAGCGTGCAGGTAAGCAAGACCTTTGACACAGACGATGTGCCCACTGCGGTAAGCAATATCAGAGACCACATTTCCAATTCGCAGGCATCATTAGAAGGTTCAGGCATAGAAGTAAACCTTACAGATACTACCATGATAGCGCGAGAGTACAAATATGAACCTTATGGCGCAACAGTGCCGCCGGAATACAGAAGAACGCAGATGACCGTCCTAACCGTTGACGCAAATGACAGAGTAACCAGGACAGTAACAGATTATGATTATGACGTAAATAATAATAACACAGTAACGCTTGCAGTGACAGAAGTCTATGATTACGATGCCGGAGTGGCTGCGGTAATAAATGGAATTATAAACCCCAGCGGCACAACTATTATGCTTACAGGCAGCCTTGCAGGCTATCCGCTTCTCTCCGGCAATCTTGAAGATAAGACCCTAACCTATATGTGTAATACATATGACCCGGCTGGTAATATCCAGAGAAGGGAAACAGTTACAGCTTCAGATACAGGGGATGCCACACAAACCATAACAGAATATGCTTATATAACAATAGGCGATAACACTAACCTCATTGCCATGGAGTACACAGTTACAAAGACTTACGACTATGGCGATTCTTCCTTACTAAATTCTATTATTTCCACGGTAAAATCAGCAACACTCCCGCCAAATACTTTAGGTACTCTGAATGCGTTTGCCTGGAACGCAGGCAAACTTGATTTTACGCGCGCAGACTGGACGTATAATTCATTTGATACAGAAGGCAGGATTACAGGCAGCGTTTCAGTCAATGGTTCAAGCGACGGCGACGCGCAGGAAATAACAACAAATTATGTGTATGACTCAAGCGGAAAAATGGTTTTAACATCAATGCTGACCAGGAATTATAGATATGAAGACGGCGATACCATGATAACGGCACTTAAAAACCATGCGGCAAACAATATGCTGGCCCGGCTGCGTGACACAAACCCCGCTACAATCCCGACAAATTATAATTTCAGTACAGATACATCAGCTTCGCTGGATACCTCTGCCTATGTAGCTACACAATATAAATATGGTTTTGACGCAGACGCAAACGGCAGCCTGTCGGATGACGAGAAAAACCTTTTGGCAACAACAATAGTTATATCGGTTTCTGAAACAGGCGAGACTACCGAGACAGTAAATGATTACGGCTACCAAAACATAGCAGGCAGAAATGTAAAAGTAACATCCACCACGTACATTAAAAAGTATGACTTTGGCACTGACCTGGTAAATAATGGCACCCCCGATACGGACGATTTGCACATAATTGAGCATATGCAGAATACCTTCAATGCGATAAGAGGCCATATAAATAACTGGGGAAGCGGCGATTTATTGACACTCTACGATGCCGGGGCAAACAAAAGCGCTTATTATGTTAGTGAAACTTACAGCTTAATCCAGAGCATATACGGCATTGACCTGGCAGGTTTTGACCCGGACGGAAACGGCGTTTATGATGATGACGAAAAGGCGCTGCTTGTAAAAAGAATTAATACCACAATTACGCGCAAGAAAGAAGAAGGCGGCAGCATAGTAAATGATACTGCAAAGGAAACAATAACTGAATACGCGTATAGGGAGATAGCCGGAAGCAATAAGCAGGTATTATATTCCAAGACAACTAATGAATACGGCCTGTATTCATATACAGGCATTAATTTAATTACCACCCTGGAAGGTCTGAAGGGCGCTGTTATGCAGGTTAACCCCGTGCTTTTAGGCATAAACGCAACTGACATAGATATAACCGCTTCTATCAGCCAGAGTTTATACGGATTTGACGTGGATAATAGCGGCGGCCCACTGTCAAATGAAGAACAGGCCCTGTTGGCAGGTAAGATTGATATAACGCTGACAAAGACAGGGATGATTACCGAGACTGTAAATAATTATGCATATGAAACCATAAGCGGAAAATCAAGAAAGGTATTATCCACGACACTGACTACCAAGTATAACTTCGCGCAAAACCTGATTAATCCTGCAGGCAATGTCGCAGATTACTATGAATTACACGGTAAAACCGCGGCGCAGTGGCTGCAGGATAAATTTGTTTACTTAAGAACCAATTCAAACAGCTGGGATGTTGCCAACAGCGCTTATCTTCTGAGCAGCTACTATACAAACGCCGACAAAAGCAGTTATTTTGTTTCCGATACCTATAACGCTACGCAAAGCATATATGAAGGCGATAAGATCATCAAGAATATAAGAATATCGGTATCAGAAGCGGGCGAATTAACTGAGACGGTCAACGAATACGCATACGATATGATAGCCGGCAGAAGCAGGCAGGTATTATACGCAACAGTTGTAAACAAGTATGATTTTGATAACTGGACCAATGGCAGCGGCAGCGATATAATTTCTGTTTTGGATAACGATATAAAAGGCTTACTTTCAAATGGCTACGACCACACAACGGATGTAGTAGGTGTTGGCAGGTTAAATACCAACAAGGCAGCTTACGCAACATCATGCACAAGCGACCAGAGCGAGTATAACGATGAGGGTAATCTTACCAAAAAGATAAGGATCGCGGCATCTGAAACAGGTGAAGTGACTCAAACCGTCAACGAATATCAGTACTTAGACGTAGCCAACAGAAGCAGGCAGGTATTATCCATAACGCGGATAGACAAATACTCTTTCGCAGCTGATAACGGCGCAGTGTTTAAGCAGTCATTCGTTAATCATAAAAACAGCATATTATCCAATGGAGAAGTTATAGGGGGCGGCTTGATGGAAATAAGCAACTCGTCATCCGACACCTTGCGGGTATATTTGGGCGATCCTTCCACCTATATACGCGAATCCGTAAGTTTAACCATAAACCTGACGCAATATTATGCTAACGGCGATAAAAAATTAAGCGAAACCATCAATATTTCAAACGGCAACGCAAAAATAACCATAAACGAATATACATATGAAGAAATTAACGGCCAGACAAAACAGATTTTGACAACCACCAAGGCTTTAAATTATGAATATGATGAGGCCAATTTTACGGCAATAGATTCTGCCATGGGTTCTCTTGTGCAGACAGCAAAGACTTTGGCTGTTGTTGGAACTCTCACTAATAACGCGTTTAGCTATCAGAGCACAACCTACGCTTCCACGCACAATATCTATAATGAAGAAGGAAGTATAATAGAAACAATAAAAATATCTGTATCCGAAACAGGCACCATAACAGAAACCGTTACTCAAAATGTATATGCCCTGGATGACAATGAAAACCCCACAAGCTTTTTAACCGATACCCAAACAACCACCAACGAATATTATTTTTCCAAGACCGAGGCCGAAGGCATTATCAGCAGTCTAGAAACGTTAAAAGATGGCGCGACAAGCTCTTTTGCATTTATGGCATCAAGCGGAGTTGACGGCAATAGCGAGATATCCGTAGAAGAAATAACAACCGGGACTGCCGGAATTTTTGACATGCTACGCGTGCGCACAGAAAGCCAGCTATTAAGTGCCTTTATTTCCAAAACAATAGATAAAACCGCAAACCGCTATACAGAAGACGGCAGGCTGGTATACACAGGCACAGAGCACAGAAAAATTCGTCTAGATGACAGTATCCCGCGCCAAGAGATTGTCCTGGAACAGAGCTATTCTTATGAGAACAGAATTTATACGCCTGATAATGAATTAGCCTGGATTGAAAAGCAGACTCTTTCGGAAGAAGGCACAAGGACAACCGAGACAACGGTTTATACAGAAGTATTGTCAGGAGACGGCGCAGCGATGGTGAATGAGGACGTTAACGGCAATGGCGAGCTGGATGCCGGCGAAGACGCAGATGCCGATGGCAGGCTTGATGTTGTTATTGATATAAATGGAAATAATGTAATAGATAAATCCGGCAGCGAAAACAGGATAGCCATAAGCACAAGAGATGTAACCAACGCGGACGGCTCGCGCGAAAAAGAGATTACAACTTACGATTATTATGACTGGGAAGGCGGCGCGCTGGAAGGCAAGTTAAAAAGCAAAGAGACTACGCTTATAGAATATGACCCATTAGGAACCGTAGAGCTAAAAACAAGAAAAATAGAAAGCAATTATTATGATGAAATATCCGGCAGGCTAAAGACAAGCTCGACAAATTACTATACTGATGAGAATAATGATGGCCATTCAGGCAAAGATGCAAATGGCGAGTGGGACCTTGCGGGCTGGGACAACCAAGGCCAAATATCCAAGACCGAGTATGATTATGACGGTTCAGTCAAAAAACAGGTACGTACGCTATCTTTAACTGCGTTGGCAGACGGCACATATAGGAAAAAAGAGGAAGGCGGCGGATACACAGAAACACAGGATAATTATGACGAAGACGGAAAGCTTATATCATCCATAAAGCGCACGCACAATTATGACGGCTCTGACAGCGTCACCATAACATTTAATTCAGAAAATAACGAAGGTAATGATATAAGAACAACCTACACAATACAAAGCTTAACTGACACAAGGGGCATAAGCGTCACAAAAACGCAGAGGGTCGCAAATGAAGGCCAGGACAGCGGGGATGTTACAACGGTTTATGAAGGCACAAACACTTTTAATCTCTCAAATACATTTAATATATGGGCAGGCACGCCGCTTACATGGCTGGCTAAGGATGGTGGCTATGTTGATGTTGACAGAAGTATAACCAACCTTGACGCAAGCGGCAATGTTACATATACAAAGGCTTATGTTACAACTACACTGGAGCGTATAAGCGGCAGGGTTACAATGGAAGAAACAAGGTGTTATAGCGAAGCAAGCGGTGTATTGAATGCTGACAACACACTGAGAACAAGCGCTTTTGCTTATGCAGACCTGAAAGTAAATACCTACGACGTTTCTCGCCTTACCAGTTCAACGACTCTTCGTTATTATGCAAGTGACAATATCCCGTTAGGCCACTGGCAGAATGAAAGAGTAGCATATAATTTTAATGAATATGACGGCTCTAAGCTTATTGGAACGTACAGCTTTAACACAGATGAGCAGGGTCAGATAAGCGTGACAAAAACTTTATATGAAGATAACAGCGATATATACATAAGCACAGCCAATCCAAGCCTTTTCACAACATCAATTACATTTACAACTACAAGCAGAACAAATCTTTATACTTCAGGATATAACGGCAAATCAGCCATAAACATACTTGTAAATGCACTTTCCATAGATGAAGGAAAGCGTGATTCAATAGCCTCTAATGGCAATATACTGAATATCACTATAAAGCAGCCCGGCACCAAACAGAATGCTTCAGGCACCTATATAGTTTCTACTGATCCGGAAGACAGGGTATTGTATTTTCAGAAAAGCACTACAATAGAAAACGGCGTTGTAACATCACAGGCAAATAACTGGTATTTCTCAGATGCTGACGCAGCGGCATATTTTGACGGAACTGCGGCTACGCAGGATTTGTATAAGTGCAGAGGAAAACTTGTAAAATCAACATCCGTAGAGCGCGATGAACGTAATAATATTACATCGGAAAAAACAACAGAAAATAAATATAAAATAGGTGGTCGTACAAAACAAGCGTATATATCGCATAGTGCTAATACAACCATAACTGACGACAAGCTTGGCGCCACAGAAACAGTTACTGAAAATAAGGATTTTAATGAATATGGCAATATTACTCATTCAATATTAAGCACGGTATATGCTGACCTTGCGGCCCCTGCGGATGACAGCTACGCAGGTGAATTTGCCGGACAGAAAATCAAGTATATAGAAAAGACAACAGAAATTACATATTCTTCCAACCTGGATGATATTACTATTGACGTAAAGATATACCGTGATACAGGAGAAGATAATGTAGAAGTAGAAACAATATTTAGCCAGGCCCTTGAATGGATTAACCCTATATATAACGCGACAAGTTTTCTCAGTTCAATATTAGGCTGGATACCTATACTCGGCCCTATTATCACGGCAATAAATGACGCTGTCGCTACGATAAGGAATGTATTGGTGAGCCTGGATGCTTTTATTCAGGCGTTGGCAAACTTAGAAATATCAGGGGCTCTGGACACAATCTTAGCTAACATTGTGAATGTAAGGGATAATTTAATTGCTGACCGTAACAGCCTGCCATGGTGGGCATTTATCAGAAGAGGGGCTATTAATGTTCTTATAGCCGGATGTGAGGCATTGATAGCGCTGGTAGGGCCCATAGCAAATGCAGTGCTAAGTTGGGCTATACCAGGCGGCACGGATGCATTAATACCATATGCAAAGCATATAGATATCGTTACTAATTTTTATAGAACCATAAATACAACAAATCCTTCCTTATCCACAGCTTCTATGCAAATAACGGTAAATGACGATGCAAGGTATGCTGGCAGCGGACTTGACCTAACAAACATAGTATTTGCCGCAACAATAGTTAAAGCCCAAGACCCAATAGAATCATCTGCCTATACATATTATCAGCAAACAGGCCTTACTTTACCTGAAAAGGAACTGGAAGAACTGCTAAACCAGGAAGAGTTGGAACAGGTAGAAGGAGCGTTAGAGGGAATATCAAAAGGCTCTATATCAAGTTCAACGTTAGAGCAGAATTATGGTATTAAGATAACAGGTGATTTTACACAGGCGGGATTATGGATTTTAAACAATATATTCGGGATACTGCCCGAAGAGACAATAAAAGATATAAAGAGCCTTAATTTCCTCGGAGCCGCGCAATCTCCTGAAGCAGGAGTTATGGCAGAGGCAACCACAGAAGGAGAAATTAATCTCTTCTGGTCTATCGAGGACCTGATAAGGGCAAAATTTACAGTAGAACAGGCGAAAGGTTTAACAACTATTATTGCTGAATCTGTGCGCAAATGGGCCCAGACAATATTCCACGAAGTTGCTCACATAATAGAATTTGCCAGGAATGCTATTTTCTCAGATGCAAACAGGGCAAAATTCGGGCTTTTGCATTCATATTCCGACAGAGGTTCAGACCAGGATTATGTATCTACCTACGGTAAGACAAGCTCGCAAGAAGACTTGGCCACGGTATTTGAAGAATATGCCCTGGATACGAAGGCATTGTTTGAATCTCCTGAGAAGGCATATTCGTCAAACATACTTACCCAGAAGGCCCTTGTCGTAGCGGATATATTCTCGTTTACAGAAGGCGATCAGGATAAGACATATGTATTTAATATAGGAGACGACGGTTCCGTTACGGCAGAAGCTGTGAACATAGAAAGAAATAGTAACGGCGATATAATTTTAATAGAAGGTATTTCGCTCAAAGACGAAACACAAAAAGACAGTATGGTATTACAGGTATATGATATTTTAAGCGGTATAACTAAAGTTGTAACGCGTACAAATATAACCTATGACGCGGCGGGTAACATGACATCGTATACAGATACCTATACTGATGAGAACGGAAACACAATAACAGAGCACGTAGCCGGCCTGGAATACGACGAATACGGCAACATGACATCGCTATACCGCATAAAATCTTACCCTGTAACAGGAAACATAGCCATAGACACAGGCAGTATAGCCCACATGTTCAATGCCCGTTATGATGGCCACAGGATGGTATATTTCGAGGAAGAAGGATATACCGACTTTGAAGGTACCATATTCGATGAAAAAGGGTACAGATTGATCCTTTCTGACATAGATTCGGAGAAGGCGGTATCTTATCATTTCGCAAGGACAGTGGACAGCTGGGATGGTAAAAATCGCGCAACACATTATTTAGAAGAAGGCGAAAAAGAAGGCAGCGGAACCTATGAAAAAGAATGGTGGGGCACCTACGAAGATAAAGATGATGGCCGCATGCTATGGTATAAGGAAAAATACACGGACGCTGACGGCGTAACAATGACTACAGAGCGCACAATCACATATTCAGGTGAGACAGGCCTAATGACTTCGTATCATGAAGTTGTGACAGACCCCATGGACCATCAGACCGTAACAGACTGGACAGGCGAATATGATTCAAAGGACAGGCTTATCCATTACTTTAAAACAATTACTGATATGACATGGAACAAAACCATAGAAACAGACTGGTATGGTTCTTATAATGTGCTGGGCCAGTTAAGGAGCGAGACATACATAGAAAAAGATACGCAATCAGGCCAGATATATAAAAGATACCTGTATGACATACAATACAACATACTGGGCAGGCAGATAGCTTATATAGAAAAGATAATGGATGGCACCAATGCAATTTCAATAAGGTATCGTTCTGAAGTTGAATATGACCAGGCAGGCAGGGTAAAGCTTTACCGTGATTTAATGGTAGATGAATGGGGCAACATCACTTCTCTGATATGGGAAGGCCTAAAATATAACTACAAGGGCCAGATAGAACATTACAAGGAAACTGCAAAGTATGCGCAGGAAAATACAGTTCAGGTTCGCGATGTCAACCATATTACATATACCAAATACGGCCAGATGACAGGTTTTATTGATGTGACCAGGATAACCACCTTTGACGCAGAGCAGGAATTCGCAAACGCCGCGCACCGCGCGCAGTATTTCTATTATTTTATGAGCAACGAAACAAACCTGATAAACCTTGAATCCAACTATGATATTGAGAGTGAATACACAAAGACTACTAATAGGATGAACGCAAGCTTTGACGAAAACGGCGAGCTTTCATCCTATACTGACATAGCTTACTTATCAGGCGCAAACAGAAAGACCGGCGAAACTATCAATAAGACAATAACCACTACAAGGCTAAAGACCATATACATAGGCCACCTTGAAGCAGCTTACCTGCAGGAAGAACATGATACTTCAAGCCCGATGAAGATTGTGCGCACAGAAGTAGGCAGTGTGGAAAATCCATTGGCAGACAGCATTGTGTATAACGCGTTTAAGAAAATAACAGGCTATCACCAGACTTCTACGGTATTAGGCGAGGCAATTGATGACGTAAGCACTCCGGAAGTTGATGAAAGTGCAACGTTAAATTATATAACCGAAACAATACGCGCCAATCTTCGCTATGACTTATCAGGCAGGATAAGAGGCTATATGGATACGGTAACCTGCGAAGACAGGCCTGAACTAAACGAAATTGTATATATGGACAAAATGATATATAACGCCCTTGGGCAGCTTTTGAGATATGAGCAGATAAGCGAAAAGGAATATGGCCAGATAATTACCACAACAAGAGAGAATATGAAGTATAACGGCTTTGACCAGCTTGTATATTACAAGGATACAAGCGATATACAGGATGGCGAAGAGAATGGCCTTTGGCACATAGAGCGCGAAAGCGAAGATATGAAATATACAACCAGCGGCATGCTTTCAGCGTATAACGAAAAAGAGCGCAGAGAATACCTTGACGGTTCATACCGCGAGACTCTAAATCAGGTAACCAACATGTTATACAATGACCTCGGCCTTAACACAGGCTATCGCGTGAGGTCAGAATCCGAGACAGGCAAAGTAAGCTATTCGCAGGTATTGCAGGAATACCAGGATACAGCAGATACCTATGAAGATATCGCTGATGCAGGCCAAAGCGAAGTAGAGAATAAAAGCGGCAGGACAAGCAAGGTTATCACATATACAATAGACAAAGAAGAATTCGAAGCCACAGACAAGATAATCAAGAAAAAAACAAAGACAAATTCAACAAACGAAACAAGAGAGGTTGATTATAGCGTAAAAGACAGTATTTACTATGATAACGCGGACTACGGCAGGGTAAAGCTTTATATGACAGAGAACGTAAAAGAAAGCGGCCTTAAATCATATTCTATAGCAGCGTTAGATTATACGGATACAACAGACAACGAAGCCACCTCTATGATAACGACAAATTATAACCACAACAAGCGCAAAGAGTCGGAAACGCATTATAGCAGAGAAAAGGACAGGACAGCGTTGCGCGCAGATAAGACAATTGATTTATTCACCAGCAGAGAAGCCTTATATGACAGCTATGACAAAGACGGCGATGTCCAGGAGTCAACGGATTATAAAGGAAATACTACTACTTATTATTATAATGAAAACGACGAAAAACAGGACCTTGAACACACAGAGACATATTACAATTATGAAGGCCTACAACTGGAACATCTTTTAAGCATAACAAGGTATGACAGAAAGTATGAAGGCATATTGCTGGCTTACGAGACAGAAGACGGCTACACAAACAGAATTACTGAGTATGTAAAATATGACCTGGATAACTGGAATGAAAACCTGCTGCAGTCAAAAGATGTGAACAGGGACTATTACACGAACTTCTATTATGACGACAATTATGATATGGAATTGTCCGTAAGCTACAACAATACCGCAGCCGCGCCAAAAGGCGGAGCAGACGGCGTACCTACAGCCCAGGCCTTGCATGCGCAAGGCGCAATTTCTGCTGCATATTACGGAAGAGTTACAGCAGAAGGCACTATCCATACAGCAGACGGAGATGTGATAGAAACAGACGCGACAACCGGCGCGTTATTGGCAGCCAAAACAGCTGATGTGAGAGTAAACAGCGATGTAGCAAAGAGCGGATATAGAGAGTCAATATATATTACTTATAATGAATATGATAATCTTGTTAAATCAAAAGATTTTAAAGATTACACAACAGAATATACTTATGAAGATGACGGCAAAGGCGATATGACTATGTCGCAGACTTCTGACTCTGCAGGCATGCTCAGGAGCACCACAAACTATGAAAGAATAACAGTAGGCAACATAGCTGAAATAGGCGATACAAAGATATGGGATAATGTGCTTTTGGCAGTGAATACAAAAGATGAAATTACAGAGCGCGTGACAACATATCAGCAATATACATCGCGCGATAACCTGTATAAAGGAGAAGATTTTAAAGGTTATATTACTTATTACCATTATGAACTGGATGGCGCCAACAGAGATGATATGGACTTCTCAAAGACCTATTTACCTGAAGGCACAGATCCTATATCAACAACAGAATACTCCCGTAACTCTGATATAACAAGGGCAGCCAATGGAGCGTTACTCGCTGATAAAACAATCGATGAACGTGTTACTGACTTAACTACAACCTCAGGCAAGCGCGAGACCCTCTATACAAAATACGATGACAGGGATAACTTGAAAGAATCTGCCGATTTTAAAGGTTATAGAACAACATATACATATCGCGGCGACGAAGATAATAATGGCATATATGATCTTAATACAGAGTTTATAGATGATATGCTTTATTCCATAACAGAGAATTTGGAAGGTATAGAGATATCGAAGACAAGCTATGCAAGAATAAATAAAAATATGCCGGAATATGTGAATATTATCGGAACAGAAAAAGCATTACTGGCATATCAGACAGAGGACTTAAGGGTTGCCTCTGATCCGACTATGCAGCCATATTCAGATTACAGGACCACAGTTTATACTGAATATGACCTTGAAGATAAATTGTTGTGGTCCAAAGACTTTAAAGATTACCGCACCAACTATCATTATGACGCATCAGATGATATGGACTTCTCAAAGACCTATTTACCTGAAGGCACAGACGCCATATCAACAACAGAATATTCCCGTAACTCTGATATAGCAAGGGCTGCCAATGGAGCATTACTCGCTGATAAGACAATTGATGAAAGAGTCGATGATTCCACCACCCAATCCGGCAAGCGCGAGACCCTCTACACTGAGTATGACCTCGCTGATAAGCTCGAGTGGTCCAAAGACTTTAAAGATTACCGCACCAACTATCATTATGACGCATCAGATGATATGGACTTCTCAAAGACCTATTTACCTGAAGGCACAGACGCCATATCAACAACAGAATATTCCCGTAACTCTGATATAGCAAGGGCTGCCAATGGAGCATTACTCGCTGATAAGACAATTGATGAAAGAGTCGATGATTCCACCACCCAATCCGGCAAGCGCGAGACCCTCTACACTGAGTATGACCTCGCTGATAAGCTCGAGTGGTCCAAAGACTTTAAAGATTACCGCACCAACTATCATTATGACGCATCAGATGATATGGACTTCTCAAAGACCTATTTACCTGAAGGCACAGACGCCATATCAACAACAGAATACTCCCGTAACTCTGATATAGCAAGGGCTGCCAATGGAGCATTACTCGCTGATAAGACCATTGATGAAAGAGTCTCTGATTCAACTACAACCTCAGGCAAGCGCGAGACCCTCTACACTGAGTATGACCTCGCTGATAAGCTGCTTCAATCAAAAGATTTTAAAGATTACTATACCAATTACTTCTATAACGACAATGACGATATGGAAAAATCCGTAACATTCCTGGGTGTACCTACATCTGCCAGGGCTGATGAATCAGCTGATTTAGCCATATCCCTGACAAGATACGAAAGAATAGATGATAACCTAATCACAGAAGCAACAGGCGCATTACTCGCTACAGTTACAGAAGATTTAAGGGTAGAAGATGCCACCACAGCAAGCGGCCATCGCGAAACAACCTATATAAAGTATGATGAATCCGACAAACTCTTGCAGGCAAAAGATTTTAAAAATTATTATACCAATTACTTCTATGACACCAATGATGATATGCGCAAATCCATTACGTTCAGCGAAGAAGTTGAACCGGGATTCGGCGACACAGAGATAGACCTTGAACATTATCAGGATAACGGCTCAGCAGTATCGGTTACTTTATATGGCAGGGTAAATCAGTCAAGGACAGCTATTGTGACATCAGATGGAACAGCGCTTGTTAACCTGACACCAGGAACAAATGTCGCAGCAGGCGTATTGCTTGCCGCAATATCCATGGATTTAAGGGTGAAATATGAAACAGGCGCAAGCCTTACTGGTGAAACTGAACTTGCAGAGACATTCGATGATATATACAGGACCACAAGGTATATTAATTACGATTCAGCGGATAAGCTTATAGAAAGCAAAGATTTTAAGGGCTATATCACCAAATATTTCTATCATGCAAACACATTAAACGGCCATTATAATGACGATATAAATTATATTGAGACGCGCAATCCGCGCATGCAAGGCCTCAATGTGTTATCCAGGGCATATTACGGGCGCATAGGCAGCGAAGCAACCTCAAAAGGCGGCCAGCGCATAGCCAGTCCGACAGGCACCGAAGGCGCGTTGGTTGTTTTTGCGTCAGTTAGCTTAGCGACAAAACACGGCAATCCATCAGGCGCATCTATTGATTATAAGCCTGTTGACGGATGCGTAACAACATATCAACTGGAATATGATAACCGGGACAATGCATTAAAATCAGGCGTAAATGAAGTAAAAAGCCAGGGTATCGGATACCAGGATTATGTTACCACTTATTCATATGTTGCAGCAGGTGAGGTTGATTTTGACAACAAGAAATACCTTGATGATATTAAAATTACAGAGACATACGCCGAAACAGTTTCAGGCCTGCCTTCATCTGTAGCTGCATATGGCAGAGAAAAGGCAGATGAAAGCATACGCATTTCACAGCACCAACAGGTAGTGCCTGAACTTAGCTTCGAAGAAAAGGATGTGCAGGTAAAGGCAACTGAAGGCTCTATGCAGGCAGCAGTTACCAAGGGCGTATATGCAGGCGTTGGCGATCCTGTAGGTTATAAGGCAACAGAAGCAATACAACAGGCTTATGATGAACTTGACAGGCTGACAGACTCAACGCAGGACGCAAAAGTAAAGAGCACAACAGGTGAAGAGCTTTATAAAATAACAACTGTAAAGAAAATAGCTAACTTTGATAAAGAAGGCAATATTATAGGCGATGGCTATAATGCTTTAGGGCAGGTTACAGGATATCGTGATGTGATAACTTCAGAAGCCAGCCCTGACCTTATAACCACAAGCACCGTAAGAAACATACAGTATGACCGGCTCGGCTTTATGCTATATTCAGAAACCACGACAATGGAAACCGCAGAACTAGAGCCTGTTTCGTTAAACGCCAAGACAACCAGCAAGCAGAGGAATTATTATGATGCCAAGACAGGCCTGCTCAAAGGTTATGTATCATTAATAGAAGAGCCCACAGGCAGGGATTATGCCATTATAAGAAAAGACATAGTATATGATGAATCCGGCAGAACTGTTTCCTTTAACGAAAGATTCGGCAATGAAATAATGATAGCAAGCAGAATGCCTTATGGCCTTGCGGCAAGTATTGAAAGCACATGGAGCACCTATGCCTCTAACACTGATACGACAATAACAGAAAGAAAACTCACACAATATGATTCTTTGGACAGGGCTACTTATTACGAAGAGACAAGGACAGACCCAGTTGTAAATTATTCGGAAGAAATCGCCTGGCGCGCTGATTTTAAAGATTCATATAATCAGTTTGACCAGCTCTGCCATTCCCAGGAAACAAAAGTAAAGAATTATCCTGAGGGCGCCTCAGTTACAATAGTTACCGAAAGGACAATTGATGCGTCAGAAGGTTATAATACAGCAGGGCTGGTGGTCGCGTATACAGATGTTGTAACTTCAGACGATACGCCCGATGTGCAGCGTAAAAATTACGTGCATGGAATAGTTTATTCAGCCAAAAAAGAACAGGCAGGATTTATAAGCGAAATGGATGTGCAGGTAAGGGGCACTGATACTACATTATACAACATAGATACCTACAGAGGTTATGACCCGAATAATACCGCTATATATGACCCGAGCAGAATTACCTTCTACGAAGAAGCTGACGGCTGCCCGAATGAGTGGTTAGGCAGGCTGAAGGAATATACGGAAGTTATAAATCAGCACAGCGAAGACGAGACGACTCTTAATGCAAGTGTTGAAACCAAGAGGCAGGATATAAAGTACAATGAACAGGGCGACACGATTTCTTACACAGATGTTATAGAAAACAGGAATGATACAGGTAAGGGTTCAACGATAACTCCCGATCTTGCCACAACAAGGGAAGTTTCAGGTATAACTTATACAGCAAGAAGGATAACCGGATATCATGAAGTAAAAACCGAAGTAGGCGGCGCCAGAATCAATGCTGAAACAATAACCACCAGATCTAATATGAGATACTGGGGCGATGAATTGAAAGGCTACACCGATAATATACAGGAGCCCACAGGCAGGACTTATACGGTAGTAAGGGATAATATATGGTATGACGGATTCGGTAGAGTATTGTCTTACATTGAAACAAGCACTGACGCGACAAGTATTACCATAGCAGAAAGAGCCAGGACAGAATACAACGAACTTGACCAGGCGAGCTACTATGAACAGACAGAAACGCAAAAAGATAAAAACGGAACCATAAATTACACCCGTGAAGTAAGCTGGTATGCAGACATAGCAAAGGCTGACCAGGCAGGCATAATACATTATGCAACAGTGCCCGAGCATGCCTACGATGACCAAGGCCAGATAAAATATTACATTGAATCAGCTGACAAGAAATATTACAAAAACGGCGCCTGGGACGGCATAGACGTAAACACAGTTACAGAAAGATTCGACATAAATTATGAAAACGAATATAACCACGGCATAGGCTTAATAAGCGATTATAAAGAAATCCAGACCACAACACAGTCAACGGATGAACAAGAGAAATCACTCCTGCGCTACACAATAACCACTGGCATAGATTATGACAAAAATAAAAATCAGACAGCCTTTGACAGCAAAAAATACAATTGCAATAAGACAGGCTTTGACATAAATAACCCTGAAGCTACGACACGCTACATAGAGCATGTATCCCGTGCCCACGAAGATGTTGAATACTATGATGATACAAACACAAACCATCAGGCCTACTATGGCAAATTAAAATCTTACAAAGAAACTGTAGAAAAATATGACCCAAGCGATAGCGCAGCACTTGATATAAAAGTAGTAACCGAAAGAACCGGCATAAAATATTACACAACAAGCCAGGGTTTTGATAAACCTGCGGGCGAGATGTCGGAATATACAGATACAATTAAGAACAAAAACCAGGAACCCGACGAAGGCTCTACTATAACGCCTGACCTTAAAACCGTAACATACGTGACAGGCATCACATATGACGCAAGAAGGATGTCAGGCTATACAGAAACCAAGACCGAAATAGGCGGCGCAAGAATAAATGCCAAAACAATAACCGACCGTTTAAGCATGCAGTACCGCGGCGAAGAACTGGCAGGCTATACAGATGTCATACAGGAGCCCACAGGCAGAAGCTATAGAGTAATAAAAGATGATATCAGCTATGACCCGTTTAACAACGTAAACACATATACTGAAACCTATATAGATGCTGCTTCAAAGACAATAACAGAAAGAACCAAAACAGATTATAACGATTATGACCAGGTAATTTACTATGAACAGTCAGAAGACCATTACGCGAATAGAAACAGTATTGCAAAATCAACTACAGAGATTGATTACACCCGCGAAGTAAAATGGTACGCAGACATAGCAAAGGCTGACCAGGCAGGCATAGTACATTATGCAACAGTGCCTGAGCATTCTTACGATGACCAGGGCCAGATAAAATATTACATTGAATCTGCCGACAAAAAATACTTCAAGAACGGCGCCTGGGACAACATAGATGTAAACACAATTACAGAAAGATTCGACATAAACTACGAAAACGAATATAACCACGGCATAGGCTTAATAAGCGATTATAAAGAAATCCAGACCACAACACAGTCAACGGACACCCAAGAGAAATCACTCCTGCGCTACACAATAACCACTGGCATAGATTATGATTCATCCAAGAATCAGACAGCATTTGTAAGCAAGAAATACAATTGCGACAAAACAGGCTTTGATATAAATAGTCCTGAGACAACAGTGCGCTATATAGAAGAAACAATACGCCAGCATGCGGATGTAGAGTATTACAACATGCCGAATCCTGTTACCGCAGAAGAAAAAATATATGCCGGCAAGCTCAAATCCTATGTTGAAACAGTGAAGAAATACGACCCTAACAATCAGGGGCTTTTAGATATCGAAGTAGTAACACGGCGCGGCGGCACAAAAGGCCATCCGCAGGGCATAGAATATTACGTGACAAGCGAAGGCCAGGATAAGCCTGCCGGCGAAATGAAATCTTACCTTGATACCACAATAAGCTCAACAATAACGCCTGACCTCGCAGTTACAACAGAGGTAAAAGGTATTACTTATGACGCAAGGAGAATGTCCGGGTATGTAGAAACAAAACTCGAAATAGGCGGAGCGAGAATTAACGCAGAAACAACGACAACAAGGTCAGGCATGATCTATAGAGGAGAGGAGCTTGAAGGCTATACTGATACCATAAAAGAATCTTCAGGCAGGACATATACAATAGTGAAAGATGAGATTGGCTATGACCCGTTTAACAATGTAAACACATATGCCGAAACCTATACAGACGCAACAAGCAAGACCGTAACAGACAGGACCAAAACAGATTATAATGATTATGATCAGGTAATTTACTATGAACAATCAGAAGAGCACTATAATGGCACCGGCGCTGCTTCTAAGATAGATTACAAAAGGGAAGTTAAATGGTATTCAGATATCGAGAGAGTACAGAACTCAGGCATTGAAGTATATGCATTAGACCAGGCGCAGCAGACTTACGATGATCAGGGCCAGTTAAAGTATTATGTTGAGGATGCCAAAAAGACCTACTACAAAGACGGCGCAGAAGAGGATGTTTATGTATATACAACAGCAGAAAGATTCGACATAAACTACGAAAACAACTACAACCACGGCATAGGCTTAATAAGCGACTATAAGGAAATCCAGACCACGACACAGTCAACTGACACAGAAGAGAAATCGCTGATTCGTTACACCACAACAGAGGCAATAGATTATGATAAGGACAAAAACCAGACAGCCTTTATAAGCGAAAAATATAATTGCGCAAAAGAGAAAGACGGGCAGAAATTCAGTATAGAAGATCCGGAAGCTACCGCACACTACATAGAGCGCACAGAGAGAAAGCACGAAAACGTCCAGTATTATGATGATGTAAACGCCCCGGGCAAAGACGCTTACTGGGGCAAATTAAAATCATATACCGAAACAACCCAGAAATATGACCGTGACCATGAAGTGCTTGATATAGAAGTAACTACCAGAAGAACCGGTAAGACAGGCGGAATAGGTTATTATACTGCTGAAGGTGACCCGACAAAGCCCGCAGGAGAAATGTCAGACTATGTAGATATAATCCAGCAGGGCCAGTCAAGCATAACGCCTGAGCTTGCAATTACAACAGAGGTATCCAACATCACTTATGACGCAAGAAGAATGTCTGGTTACCATGAAGAAAAGAAAGAATTCGGAGCAGGGATAGATGCCAAGACAATAACCGACCGTTCAGGAATGAAGTACTGGGGCGAGGAATTAAAGGGCTATACGGACAATATATCGGAATCCAACAATAAAGAGTATGTATTGGTAAGGGATTCTATTGAATACAATGCGTTTAACAACATTAAAGGTTATGAGGAATTATATTATGATCTCGGCTCAACCCTTGTTAAAACAAATCGCTCTGACATAGCATACAATAATTATGACCAGGTTATTTCTTATCATCAGAACGAAGAATATATGTTTACAGATAAGGAACTGGACACAGATAATCTTTCATTTGATAGAACAGAAACCATTGAATACACCAAGTCAGTTGACTGGTATGCAAATCCTGCGGATTCAGGCGTAGAACATTACGGTGATTATACCTTAAGCAACCCGTATGATAAGCAAGGCCAGTTGGTGCATTTTATAGAACTTACAACAAAGACATACACAACAGAAGAAGGCGAAACACAGGAATCCAAAACAGCCACAGAGCGCGTTTACACCGGCTACAACGGTAAAGGCCTGGTTGATAATTTTAAGGAAATACAGACTAGCCAAAACCAGGATGAAAAAGCGCTGCGCTATACTGTCACTGAAAATATAAATTATGACAGGAATAAAAATCAGACAACTTTTAAGAGCACAAAATACAGCGCTGACAGAGATAACTTTAGCTTATCAAGCCCTGAAGGCACATCGTTCTACAAAGAGACCACTACAAGGACTCAGGCCATTTACGATAACTACCTGCTAAAGTCATATACAGAAACGCTCGAGAAGCAGGGCCTTTCCGAGACTGCGCTTTATATAAAGACAATAACAAAACGCGATATCAACTATTATACCGAAAGCGAAAATACCGCGCTGACGCCCAAGGATGAAATGAAATCTTACACTGATACCGTATTGTCTTCAAATGTAACTCCGGACTTACAGTCTGTAACAACAGTGGATGACATTAAATACAGCCACAGGAGAATGACAAGCTATGTTGAAGAAAGAGCCGAAATAGGCGCAGAAATTAATGCTGTTACAAAAACCGAACGCAAAGACACAAGGTTCTTCGCAGACCAGGTAATATCATACGAAGAGCAGATAACCGAGCCGAGCAACAGAGTTTATACAGTTGAAAGAACCATGGACATAACCAACGGCTATGATGAATTCGGCAGGCCGAACGCATATACAGAAAAAATATATAATAATGACAAAGAAAACGGCATCTTAGAAGTAGCTATAGACAGGCAGGAGACCAATTATAATGATTATGACCTGGCAGAATCATATACACAGACAGAAAATTATTATAAGGATATTGCCGGAAATGACATTGACCTGGTAATAAAAACAAACTGGCAGGGCGATTATGACGGTCTGGGCCAGGTTAAGCACTTTAAGGAAGTATCCACTAAAAACTATGACGGTAATGCGGATGTGGATTCAGATGAAGATATTATAACAACAACAGAAAGATTTAACATATCATACGGCACTACAGGCAAAAGAATAGGCCTTATAAGGTCATACCACGAGGCTTCTTCACAGTCCGATGAAGAAGGGCATTTCTATTATACAAATATGAGTAAAATCCTGTATGCGTCAGATAAGCTTCAGTCAGGCTTTACATCAACAAGATATAATGTAGCAGGTGTATACAATGGACAAAAAACAATACCCGCAACCTATAATTACAGGGAAACCACCAGCAGAACCGATGTTTCTTATTACAAGCAGGGCGAATTCGCAGGCAAATTAGAAGGATACACTGATAGAGTTACAAGGATTGGTACAGGCCTTAATGCAACAACCACAATCGTAAGAAGCGATATGCAATATATTGCAAAAGGAGAAGCTTCGCAAGCAACCCCCTACGGCGAGATTAGCAGTTACACCGATACGATAACCGACGACTTTACAGACATCACCACGATTAACAGAGTAGGTGTCCCCGATGACATCGGAAACGAAATCACCTATGACAAGCGCAGAATGGCATCCTACAAAGAAGTAAAAACCGAAATAAGAGACGCTAACAAAGACAACGTATATGACGGCGAAGGCACTAATCTTACCACCGAAACAACAAAAACCATAAGCGCCTTTAAGGGCGATAAGATGCTGTCTTACACCGACGGCGTAAAGGAAGTCGAGACAGGCAAGGAATATGCAATAGAAAGAAATATAGATAAAGACGCGGGTTATGACTTAAGCGGCAGGCTTAACAAATATGAAGAAAAATACTATCTCGGCACCCAGGAGCCTAATCCGGAAAGCCTGGTAACTACAACTAAGAGAGACCATACAAATTACAATGAATTAGACCAGGTCAGCGAATACGTTGAGAGCGCAGACGAAGAAATCACAGACTATAAGGAAACTGTATTATGGACAGCAATAGCCTCTGACGCCTACAACACCCATGGCCAGCTTAAGCATTATAGCGAAACCCGCACCAAGACCTACAATGAAGGCAGCGTAATCTTAACAAGCGAAAGATCCAACATAACCTATAACGAAGACGGCCTGGTAAAAGGTTATTCTGAGAAGCAAAACTCCTCTGACGAAATAACCCGCAGCACTGCTGTAGTTATGTTAGGCATTACCTATAACTCATACAAACAGCAGATGTCTTTCGCCAGCATAAGATATATCCATAACAGCACCCTGGCTTCAATTAACTTAAACAATCCTGAAGCAGGCGCCAAGCTTAAAGAGACAACCATAAGAACAGTTGACTCTGCCAACGGTTACTACACAAGCCAGGATAATGTACCCCAGTCCTGGATAGGCAAACTTAAAACCTACACAGACGCAGTTACCCGCGAAAACGCCTCCGGCGTATCATTAGAATTAGATACAACCACCACAACCACAAGAAGCGATATAGCCTACTATACCAATGATTCTGCATACGCAGGCGAGACTTATTATACGGATGATTTAGCAATAAAGCCTTTAGGCGAGATAGCCTCATATGCAGATACTGTAAACTTAGGCGATTCAGAGGCAACACCTGACCTTGAAGTTACAACAACCATGTCTGATATAACCTATAACCAGAAACGTATCGCCACCTATACTGAAATAAAAGAAGAACACTCAAGAGACGGTATAGAGGTAAGCTTAAAGACCGCGACCGAGCGCCAGGAGGTAACCTTCCTTGCCAATAAGCCTGAAAAATTAGGCTCATATAAAGACAAAATAACCGAGGCAGTACTTGATCCCACAGGCAATGAAAACGCAGTAAGAACCTACGTTGTCGAAAGAGATAATATAACATACGATACCTGCGGCAGGATAGCAACCTACACAGACACAACATGGAATTCCGATGAATCAGCGGTAGAGTCAATCGTCAACAGGACAAACACATCCTATAATAATCTTGACCAGGTAAGCCGCTATGAACAAAATGAAACCTATGAACAGGAAAAATACACCCGCGAAACCGAATGGGACGGATTAAGATATGATGAAGATGGCTTCATAAAGCACTTTAAGGAAGTATCAACCAAGAATTACAGCGCGTTAGATCCTTCGGATGCGTCAGGCTCTGTTACCACAACTACAGAGCGCTTTGATATAAGCTACGGCGCTACAGGAGAAAGAGTAGGTTTGGTAAAGAGTTATTCTGAAACACAGTTCCAGTCTGATGAAACAGGCCACTTCTATTTTACCCAGACACAGGATATACACTATACGCCTTCTAAGCTTCAGTCAGATTTTACATCCACAAGATATAACGTAGCAGGCGCCTATAATAACCAAAAAACAATACCCGCAATATATAATTACAAGGAAATTACCGAAAGAACCAATACCTCTTATTATCAGACAGGCGAATTTGCAGGCAAGTTAGAAGGATATACAGATAAAGTTGCAAAAATCGGTACAGGCCTCTATATGGAAATTACAACCGCAAGAAGCGGCATAGATTACTATGGGAAAGAGGAATCTTCAGAGATAACCCCATACGGTGAAATAAAATTCTACACTGATGAGATAAAAGCAGGCGATTCTGACATAGCGCCTGAACTTTCAACTGTAACAACAATGTCAGAGATAACCTACAGCAAGCGCAGGATAGCAGGCTATACCGAACTAAAGCACGAAGAATGCACTGCAGAAGGTATTGATGCCTACACCAAAACAGATCGCAATATAACCCAGTTCACAGGCGATAAGGCTAAATATTATGTCGATAAC
>Ga0082335_1001001_pt1 | contig 65379 bp, 77 predicted proteins | sample Subgrocontami58m_FD_72375 | JGI IMG/M metagenome (GOLD analysis project Ga0082335, IMG submission 72375) | Subsurface groundwater microbial communities from S. Glens Falls, New York, USA - GMW37 contaminated, 5.8 m (SPADES assembly) (version 2) ... | reverse complement strand
TCAGAAAAATGACCGCCGAAATCCGCTCCTGCAAAAACTGCCAAGCACAGTTCACGATTGAGCCCGACGACTTCTCGTTCTACGAAAAAATCAAAGTCCCTCCTCCGACATGGTGCCCGCGGTGCAGGTTCCAACGAAGAATCATCTGGCGGAACGAGCGGAAGCTCTTCCGCGGGAAAAGCGGGCTTACCGGAAAAAGTCTTTTCACGCTCTTCCCGCCGGAGGCGGACTACGTGATTTATAAAAACGACGAGTGGCGGACGGACGCGTGGGACCCCATGGCATACGGGCAAGACGTGGACTTCTCCCGCCCCTTCCTCGCCCAGCTTTTCGAACTCGATAAGAAAGTCCCCAAACCCGCCGGCAGCGCCGCAAGAATGGTGAACAGTGAGTACTCGGACAATGCGAGCAACCTCAAGAACTGCTATCTCCTTTTCAACTCCAACTTTACCGAAGACAGCGCGTACGGGAACGGCGTCGACCGGTGCAGGCAATGCTTCGACAACTCGCACATCCAGGACTGCGAGCGGTGCTACGGCTCCTTCTGGCTCACGAAATGCTATGAAACGCATTTTTCCTCCCTCTGCGAGGACTGCACCAATATGTGGTTCTCGAAGGACTGCCGGGGATGCAGCAATTGCTTCGGCTGCGTGAACCTCCGCGCGAAAAAATATTGCATCTTCAATGAACAATATTCGAAAGAAGAATACCGGGCAAAGCTCGACGCGATGCGGCTCTCCTCATGGAACGCCGTTGCGCGCGCGAGGGAAGAAGCCAAAAACGTCTGGCTCCGTTTCCCCAATAAATTTATGCAGGGAATACAAAACGTAAATGTAAGCGGCGAATTCGTCACGCACTCGAAAAACGTCCGCGACAGCTATCTTATCCGAGCGAGTGAAAATTTACGATACGTCCAGTACTCTCAAGTCCCCTCCTCGAAAGATTCTTACGACTCTTCCATAACCGGCTGTAACGCCGAGCAAATGTACGAGGTTTCCATCTGCGGCTGGGGCGCGTCGAACATCAAATTCTCCTGGGAGTGCTGGGATAACGCGGTCAATATGGAGTACTGCATCTACTGCAACACTTCCTCCAACCTCTTCGGCTGCGTGGGCGTGATGAAAAAGCAATACTGCATCCTGAACAAGCAATATTCGAAGGAGTCCTTCGACAAGCTCAGGATAAAAATAATTGAACACATGAACAAGATGCCCTACATCTCGCAAAGAGCAAATGGCCCCGCCGACGCCAAGGCTATGGCGGGCAAGCAAGCGCAAATTGAATACAGGTATGGAGAGTTCTTTCCGCCGGAATTTTCTCCCTTTGCCTATACACAAAGCATTACCCCGGAACACTTCCCGCTTTCGAAAGAAGAAGCGGTTGCGCAGGGTTTCCGCTGGGCAGACGCAAACCCCACCGAGTACCAGACCACAAAGGACGCGAAAGATATTCCCGATGCAATCGAAGACCTGCGCGACGATGTGCTCAAAGAAATCCTGAAGTGCGCAACGTGCGGCCGTGCGTATCGCATTATCGAGCCGGAACTACAGTTTTTGAAACAGTTAAAGTTGCCCGCTCCGCGCTGGTGCGTGGACTGCCGCCACAACTATCGCGTGAGTCAGCGTAACAGAGCCGCGTTTTACGCGCGCACGTGCCGGTGTATCGGCAATTCATCAGAGAGCAAGACATACCAGAACACCGCCGCACATTTTCATGGCGCAAATCAGTGCCCTAATACATTTATGACAAGCTACGCCCCGGAGCGACCAGAGATTGTGTACTGCGAAGCTTGCTACCAGACGGAAGTTGTCTAGCCAGAGAGTTTGATTTTTACTATTTCTTTGCTATTGTGAGCGTATGGCAAACGGCATCGAAATCAATCCGAAAATCCGCTTCGGCAAGCCCGTCATTAAAGGAACCCGCATCACTGTCGAGGAAGTGCTCGGCATGCTCGCCGGAGGAATGGACTTTGACGAGGTAAAGAAAGAATATGGCCTCACGAAGCAGCAGATTACCGCAGCACTCAAGTATGTGAGCGGCTGGGTAAAAGGAGAAGTTGTTAAGGGCTATGAAGTTCCTGCTCGACGCTAATCTTCCTTTCTCCGCAAAGGAAACATTCGATGCGCGGCACGAAGTTGTTCATGTGCGAGATATCGGTCTTGAGCGCGCGCCCGACCACGAAATTCTCACATGGGCAAAACGCCATAATGCAGTCATCGTAAGCCGCGACCTGGACTTTGCGAATACCCAGCGAGTACCTCCCGCGGAACACTGCGGTCTGGTAGTACTCCGCGTACCCACTTCTTACTCCGCGAACGAAATAAAGCGGGTGCTCGGCGCGTTCCTCAAAGAAATTGATACTTCTCAACTCCCGCACTCACTCGTAATCATAGAAGAAGGTCGGTACCGCATCCGCCATGAGTGAGACTCGCAACTGCAAAAATTGCCAAGCGCAATTTGTGATAGAGCCCGATGACTTCTCGTTCTATGAAAAGATTGGCGTACCGGCGCCGACCTTCTGCCCCGACTGCAGATTCCAGCGGCGGCTTTTGTGGCGGAACGAACGCACCTTCTACCGGCGCGCATGCGACCTTTGCAAACGGAGCATGATTGCCGTCTACCCAACCGACGCCCCTTTCCCCGTGTATTGCCAAAAGTGCTGGTGGTCGGATAAATGGAGCCCGCTCGCGTACGGGCAAGACGTAGATTTCTCACGCCCGTTCATGGAGCAGGTGAAGGAACTCCATCAGAAGGTGCCCATGCTCTCGATACAGAACGACGACGGCGTGGGAAGCACAAACTCCGAATATGCGTACGACTGGGCGTTCAGCAAAAACACATACTTGAGCGCCTGCGGATGGTACGTGGAAAACTGCCTTTACTCCTATTACGCCTGCTACGACAAAGACATTATGGACAGCTACTTCGTGAGCAATTCCGAACTTGTGTATGAACTGATGAATGCGGACAAGTGCTTCAACATGAGGTACTGCACACTCTGCTTCGACAGTACGAATTGTGCTCTAAGTTACGACCTCAAAGGATGCTCCAATTGCGCAATGTGCGTGGGACTCCGGAATAAGCAGTATCATATCCGCAACCAGCCCTACTCGAAAGAGGAATATGAGAAAGAAATTGAAAAACTCCGGCTCGGCAACCGTGATGCGCTCCAAAAGCTCAAGGCAGAGTTCCACGAACGCATTCTGCAACACCCCCACAAATACTCCTATCAGTTAAAAACGGTGAACTGTACAGGGAACTCTCTCGAAAAGTCAAAGAATTCCCGAAATTGTTTTTATGCGATGGACCTCGAAAATTGCCGCTACGCAGTTACCGTGGACGAAGCGAAAGATTGTTATGACTGCAACAACACCGGGCGGCCGGAGCTTTGCTATGACTGCGTAACCCCCGACAACTCCCGCGGGAACAAGTTCTCGGTATTCTGCTGGAAATGCACCGAGGCGGAATACTCGAACAATTGCCACTCGTGCGTGAGCGTGCTCGGCTCTTCGGGACTGAAGCACACTTCGTACGCGATTTTGAACAAACAATATTCAAAGGAGTCCTTCGGCAAGCTCAGGACAAGGCTCATTGAACATATGAAACAAACCGGCGAGTGGGGAGAATTTTTCCCGCACACGCTCTCCCCGCACGCTTACAACGAAACCGCCACGCTTGAGTGGTTCCCGCTCACGAAGGAAGATACCTTGAAACGCGGCTACCGGTGGAAAGACGAAGCAAAAAAAGAACACGTGCCGACAAAAACTCCCGCAGAACTCCCACAAACCATCGCCGAGGTGGACGACGGAATACTAAACGAGGTGATTGCGTGTAGTCACGAAGGAAAATGCGGCGAGAAGTGCACTGTGGCATTTAAGGTCGTGCCTGCCGAACTCCAACTCTATCGCAAGCTTGATATTCCCCTTCCCACACTCTGCCCCAACTGCCGCCACTACGCACGGCTGAAGATGAGGAATCCGGCAAAGCTGTGGCATCGTGCGTGTCAGTGTACCGGAACAAACTCTGAAAACGGCGTGTATAAAAATACCACCAGTCATAGTCATGGTAATCGTCATTGTGAGGTTTCCTTTGAAACCTCATTCGCCCCGGAGCGGAAAGAGATTGTGTACTGTGAAAGTTGCTACAACAGCGAAATCGCATGAGAGCAACTTTCATCCCGAGTATGTCGAGGGGCGAGACCTGCTACAATGCCGAAGTTGTTTGACTTGCGAGCAGGTCGAAGTCCCGCTCGCCTTTGCGTAGCTTCAGCGAAGCAAGGCCGAAGTTTTAACGAAGGTGGATGAAGCTTGCTATAATAGCGAAATAGTATGAAAAAGCTCGTTTCGGACATTTTACTCGAACTGCACGTTCCGGATTTTAATGTGACGAAACAATTTTATGGCGATTTAGGATTTAGAGTGGTAAGAGAACGGCCTCCGGAGAAGAGAAAGGGTTATTTAGTAATGAGAAAAGGGATAAGTATCCTTAACTTTTTCTGCGGCAACCGAGAAGTTTACAAGCAAACTTATTTCAAGAGATTCTCTTCCAAAACCAAACGCGGATACGCGGTGGAGATTATTATCCCGCTCGATGACATAAAAAATTTCTATAAAAAAATACAAGAAAGGCATGGAGATAAAATAGTGGGACCTCTTAAAAAACGCTTCGACAAGCTGGATTTTCGCATGACTGACCCCTTTGGATTTTATCTCCGATTCGTGGAACGCTACGATTGGGTAAATAAGAAAAATTGATTGTATGAGTTCTGAAATTCGTGTTTGCAAAAACTGCTCCACCTCGTTCACTATCGAACCCGAGGACTTCGATTTCTACCAAAAAATCCAAGTCCCTCCCCCGACGTGGTGCCCTTCGTGCCGATTCATGCGGCGGCTTGCGTTCTACCAAGAGCGCAATATCTATAAACGAGACTGCGACCTCTGCGGGAAAAGCACGATTTCCCACCATGCGCCGGATACAAAACTCGTGTACTGCCCTTCCTGCTGGTTTAGCGACAACTGGGACCCCGGCTCTTTCTATCGTGAATACGACCCATCGGTGCCATTTTTGAAGCAAGTGGATAACCTCATCCGCACCAGTCCGAAAATAGCACGGAGTGTCGAATACCCGACGCTTCTGAACTCGGATTACATCAACCATGCCGCGACTTCGAAAAACTGCTATCTCATCTTCGGCGCAGACAACTGCGAGAACGTCCTTTACTCCACAATTCTGAACGAAGTGAAAGACAGTATGGATAACTTCATGCTCGTGAACAGCGAACTCTGTTACGGAAACGTGGTGTGCGGAAGGTGTTCGCGCACGTTTTTTTCCGAAGACTCACCGGACTGCGTGGATATGTGGTTCTCGAAAGACTGCCGGGGATGCATGAATTGTTTTGGCTGCATCGGACTTCGCAAGAAAAAGTATCATCTTTTTAACGAACCGCTCTCCAAAGAGGAGTACACGAAACGCATAAAAGAATTCCGCCTCGATTCGCGGAAAGGCCTTGAAGAAACGGCGAAGCGCGTCCGCGAATTCTGGCTCACCCGCCCGCACCGCTACGCGCACATGGGAGCGAAGAACGTCAACGTGACGGGCGACTACGTATTCTCCGGCTCCAAGAACTCGAAGGACCTTTACTTTACCGCGGGAGTAGAAGACTGCCGCTTTACCCAATTCATCACCACGATTCCCACAAAAGACTGTTATGACTACACCCACTGGGGCAACGGCGCGGAGCGCTTGTATGAAGCCCTCATCGTGGGACAAGGCACGCGCGACGTCCGCTTCAGCACCCAAACCTGGGGCGAAGTCCTTGATGCCGAATACTGCTTCTGGGTCACGTCCTCGTCCCATATGTTCGGGTGCGCAAACATCCGGAAAAAAGAGTACTGCATTTTGAACAAGCAATACGAGAAAAAACAGTATGAGGAGATGAGAATGAGAATTATAAAAGACATGAACGAGCGCCCGTACGTGGATGCCGCGGGCATTGAATATAAATACGGCGAGTTCTTCCCGATGGAACTGAACCTGCACGCCTATAACGAAACTCAAGCAATGGATTTCTTCCCTATAACCGAGGCGGAGGCAAAGAAAAAGGGCTATCTATGGAGAACGCTACCTTCTCCCAACGTGCAACCCACGCTCCCTGCCGCCCAAATCCCGGACAGCATCCACGACGTCACCGACGCCATCCTCAACGAAATCATCGAGTGTGAGTCCTGCAAAAAACCCTTCCGGATGGTGAAGCCGGAACTCGACCTCCTGCGGCGCTTCGCCTTGCCGGCCCCCACGCAATGCTTCAACTGCAGGCACATGGCCCGTTTAGCAAGAATAACTCCGCCCCGCCTCTGGAACCGCGCGTGCGGAAAGTGCAACGCGCCGATTAAGACCTCGTACTCCCCCGAGCGGCCGGAGATTGTGTACTGCGAGACCTGCTACAATGCCGAAGTTGTTTGACTTGCGAGCAGGTCGAAGTCCCGCTCGCCTTTGCGTAGCTTCAGCGAAGGAGGGCGAACAGTGCTATAACTTAGAGATTGTATGAAATTTGACTTGGTGTTTCATATATGATACACTAATGTCATACTTATGAAAAGCAAGAAAAACCTTTTAGAGCAGCTAAAATCCCTGCCTCACTTCAGCAAAAATACTGTTTATCAACTCGGTAAACAGCTGGGGCTTAAGGATTCCACGGTTAACACCTACATTAGCCGCTTTTTGAAGTATAAGGAAATTATCCAGTTTAAGAGAGGTTTATACGTATCCGCAGATTTCTTTGAGAAAAACAAAAGCGATGCTTCTTACTCGTTCTATCTCGCCAACGTCATTCGCACACCTTCATATATAAGCTCATGGACGGCCCTACAGTACTATGACCTTGCCACCGAAGCAATTTACTCGATTACTTCGGTAACACCCAAAGTAACAAGAGATTACCAGACGAAGGCAGGTAATTTTTCATATCAGTCGATAAAAAAAGAGCTTTTTTCTAATTTCTCCTTGGCGAAGGGAAAATTTGATTTTTTCATCGCCTCACCCTCAAAAGCACTGTTCGATTTGCTGTATTTTAGGACAAACCAGTTTCGCGGTGTTTCAACAAAAAATATTGAAGCACTGGTTGAAGAGTTGCGGATCGACATCGATGAAATGGATAAAAGCGAACGAGAATTATTCTATTCATTGATTAAAAAATATGAGTGAGCAGCTTACGACAATCTTAAAAAGAAAACTGGAAGACATCGCTGCCTACGGCGGGCTTGATGCAGAAACACGACGCAATGCGCTCAAAGAGGAATTGCAGTATTACGTGCTTAACTTTATTTATCACCATCCGGAGTATAACCATTGGGTCATGTACGGCGGTTCAGCCCTTCGCGTTATTCATGAACTCAACCGCATGTCGGTTGATCTGGATTTTGAAGTTCCTCATACAATAACAGAGAAATTCCTAGAAGGACTGCGAAGAGAAATAGAAGAACATTTCCTCAACACGTACGGCGCAGGTATCGACTTTATGACTGTCAAGATTACTACCGGCCGCGGATTATTGCTCAAATTCCACGTCGGTGAAGAACTCAGTTTTGGGCACCCATCAAAACAGGTGCATATAAAGATTGACCTCAACCACTTTATCGCGCCGAAAACCGTAACGGAACGCCGACCAATAAACCATGGTCAACTCTCCTTTGTCATCACCACCTATAATATGGCTGCCCTTATGGCAAGCAAATTGGCCGCCATTTTTTTGCGAGGAATCCGTGGCGTTGGAGAAACCGTGTACGAAGAAAAAGGGCGCGATATCTATGACCTGCTTTGGTATATGGGCAAAAAAGTAGTGCCTGATTTCGATTATCTCATCGCTAAAGGCGTCAACACAAAAGATCCGCGTGCACTTTTTGATAAACTCACACTTCAGATGAATAGAGTAAGCGATAAAAACCTTGAACAGGACCTTGAACCTTTATTTATAAACAAGGCTTTTATCGGAAACTGGCTCAAAAATTGGAGGGAGAGTTACCTTCGATTAATGGACGGATATGAAATCCGTACGGTGACGACACTTAGATACCCTATTGAAGTTTTCCACGATTTGCTTCCAGACAAATTCCATTTTACGTATGCATACAACACAGAAGAAAACGTACCAGTGCGAGTCGTATATATTCTGAGTGATGATTGGATTCGCTTTCGAGAAGGTGATCTGGCCACAGGAGTAGATAAGAAATTGGAAGATAAAATCGAATTTCGGAGTAGTGGGTGGAGCTCTCATCCGGACCCACAGGAAAAGCTCAAACAGTACGCGGCTCTCTTTTATAAGAAAACCGAAAAGTATTTCAAAAAAACTAACAATATTATGCTTGGTGACAACATCATTACCAAAGTCATTCGGATGACAGCGGACAACTTGAATCAAAAAGAGCAGATAGTACTCAACAAATCTGCTTTGGTATCTTGCGAACTAGACGATTTATTGAAGTAAATTTATACCAATACTGCCCTCCCACAGGCACAAGTACGTTTTCCCTGTGCGGTTTTACCCCCTGCTTCTCCCCAAAAGCACACAGTCATATCTCTTGCGGGGGTTCCTCGCAGCGCGACGGCGCGAGAGTGAGCCCTGCCTGCCGGCAGGCAGGGCTGCGGCAGCCCGCCGCAGACAGCGTCCCCGCAAGAGATATGCACAAATGCTCCTTGACAGGCTCCCCCTCCGGCATATGATGACCATACAAGTTGCATAGTTTCGAAAGTATGCAACTTATTCACAACCAGTAGTAACCAGAGGACTTTGGGGAAGCGGGTGAGAATCCCGCACAGTGCCGCTACGGTGAAGCCCGCCTACGTTCAGTAGAACTTCGGCGAGGCGCAGTCCGAGTACCAACCTCTGGAATGTTTCGTGTGCGTCCCCGCATTTTGCGGGGCAAGCTTCTCGAGCAAGAGGCAACCTGTTTCGTCGAACAGAGTCCCCTTGCGGTGGACTTTTTTGTTTCCCCGCATGAAAAAAAATATTTTGGCAGGCATCCTGCTTGCCACGCTCCTTGCAAGTCCGTTTGCGTTTGCAGTTCCCGCGCACGGCGATACGAACGCCGCAATCGCTTATTTAAAGTCAAAACCGCTCACGGCGTGGACGATTATGGCGCTCGTCGCGGCGGGAGAATCGCCCTCGCTTGATACGCTGAAATCCGTCTCAAGCACGAAGGCGATTGACTATGAAGCACCCATTCTCGCCTTGACCGCCGCAGGCAAAGACCCGCGCACGTTCGGCACCACGGACCTCATCGCAAAACTCAAAAGCTTCTCTGACGGCACGCAACTCGGCGATGCGACCATTTTGAATGACGACGTCTTCGGCATCCTTGCGCTTATCTCCGCGGGCGAATCACGCGAGAGTGCGGCTGTTTCGAGTACGCTCCGCTTCGTAAAAGCCCGCCAGAATGGCGATGGCGGGTGGGGATATGCCGTGGGCGGCACGAGCGACACGAACACGACCGCCGCGGCAGTGATGGCGCTCCGCGCGGCGGGTACTCTTGCGACCGACGCCTCCACCACGAAAGCGCTCGACTACCTCAAAGCCGCGCAGAATAGCGACGGCGGATTCCCCTATGACCCGAAGAGCGCATGGGGCACGGACTCCGATGCCTCCTCGGACGCATGGGTAATCATGGCAGTTAAAAGCGCGGGGCAAGACCCCGCGACGTGGATAAAAGACGGTAAAACACCGCTCACGAACCTCGCCACGTTTGCGGACACTTCCGGTTTCTACCACTACCAGAAAGGGGCCCCTGAAGATTCTTTCAGTCCTACCACCACCTCCTACGCCGTAATCGCACTCGCAGGCAAATTCTTCCCGCTCCGCACCATCACGCCGGGTGCGCCCGTGTCCGTCCACTACTCCTACCGGATTGAAGGAAAAACTCAGGGGCTTTGCGCGGGAGAATCGGATGGCGTGACCGCGCTCGATTCCGTGAAAACCGCTGCCGACGCCTGCGGCATCACGTACCACATCCAGGAATCAAGCATCGGCGCGTACGTTGACGAAATTGCGACCGAGAAAGCCGCGGGCGCATCCGGCTGGATGTACACGGTGAAAAACGAACCGCCGAGCGTGGGCGCAAGCGACTATAAACTTACTGCAAACGATACAGTTATCTGGTACTACGGCGCATACGGTGACGAGCTTCTCCGGCTCACCTTGAACGCCACAAGCACCGCCGCAGGCACACCAATCTCCGGCAAGGTGGAAACATATCGCGCGCATGCATGGGTGCCCTTCGCGGGTGCCGCCGTCCGCACCGCGAATGCATCCACCACGACCGACGGCGCAGGAACATTCTCACTCACGCTCCCCCAGGGGATACACGCGCTTGTGGCGGAGGCGCCCGCACATGTGCGGAGCAACATGGAAAAAGCGACGGTGGGCACACCCGACGCGCTCGCAATCGCCTTGAGCGTGACGATTGCGACGAGCACAAGCGGGAGTCCTTCGGCGGATTCGACAGGCTCACCGCACGCAGGCTCGGGGTCTTCGGGCGGTGGCGGTGGCGTAACCCAGGGCGTATCCATCACGGTTGAAACAGGCACCACGGAAAGCGGGCTTGATTTTGGTTCGCTTGGCGGAGGCGGCGCGCAGAAGAAAACGATTACGCTCAAGAACCGCGGGCAGAAAAAACTCGCCATGCACGCGGCGGTAAGCGGCGACGATGTCTTCCGGAGCTACCTCTTCCTCGACGGCAAGACATGGCGCATCTTCCGCACAGCGGTGGAGCCTGGTGCATCCGTCGCACCCGAAACCTCGCTCCGTATCCCCTCCTCCTACCCCGCTCCCGGCACGAAAAAGGGGTCGCTCGTGTTTTGGGCGGTACCTGTGGAGTAGGTTGTAGGTTAAAGGTTTTAGGTTTATATACACAAACATAACGATGATAAAAGGGCTGAAATCAATTTTGGGAAGTCCGACTTCCCTAAGGAAATCGGACTTCCTTACATTGATCACGATTGCAGGATTGTTTCTCTTCGCGTCGCAAGCATACGCCATCGGCATCACTGCACTTCCTTCGGAGTTCAACGTGAAAACGCCGCGCGGGGCGGAAGCAGTCGCGCGCCTCACCATACAAAACCCTTCGCGCGAAGTTGCCATCTTCGAAGTGTACCCGGATGACCTCGACGCGCTCATCATGCCCATCCCTTCGCGCTTCACGCTCGAATCCGCCGAGTCCCGCACGATTGAAATCAAATTCATGCCGAAGAAGGAAGGGGTCTATACCACGAACCTCTCGGTGCTCGCCCGTCCCCTCACCGACCCCCTCCTCGGCATCGGGAGCGGCCTCAAAATTCCCATCACATTCACCGTGAGCCCGTCAAAGAATAACGCGCTCGCCGCCATTTCGCTCTCCTCGCCCACCGGAATCGTTATCGCGAGCCTCGCGGCGCTCGGAGTCCTTATCTACGCACTCTCCCGCGCATTCAAAAAACGCACCGCGGAGCGATATTGAGCCGGATTTGACAGCGCTCCGGCGGCGGCTATGATGAAAAAGATGCGAAGAACAACAACACAACTTCAAGGCTGCTGCTGCACCACTCTCAACCATTTGAGGGTTGGCGTTTCGTAAGATTCCCAAGGAAGATGCGAAAAACGAGCCCTCAAGGGGCTCTTTTTTGTTCGCCGCTTTTTCTTAAAGCGGATATTCGGACAAAAACTCGGTTCATTAACAACAACACAACACAGCGTATGGAACTACCTAAGAAAACGGTGCACAGAATACCCATCGGCGATGTCGAAAACCTCGTGGTGAATTACTGGAAAGGCGTCATCGCTTTCCGACACACCGCAGTGGAAAACAAGCATGATTGCACAAGTCTCCTTGAGTGGGAAATTGTGGAATACGACGGCAAGAGTTGGGTGCGCGCCTCCGCGGCGGCGCGAGAGAAAGTCCGCGAACTCATCCGCTACCGATTCGAGCGCGACGCAACCAGGATTGACGGGCTTGTGACCACCCTCATACACACGCTTGTCAAACTCCAGGAGCACGAAGACGGGCCTCACACGGTGTTTGTGGAATAACAAAAACCCGTTCCTCAACAACAAAAGAAGGAACGGGTTTTATCATTTCTTAGACAATCTTCTCCTTAGGCGATCGAGTTGCCTAATATTCTCTTTTCGCAGAAAACCACTCGCGGAAGGAACGAGGCCACCCCATAAGAAGAAGCAATGCAAGCGGCGCACCCCAATTCGCCCATCGCTCCACGAAGTCCCACACGGGCATTCCGACAAGCGGCCGAATGAGCGCGGTCCAAAAGCCCCAGAGCGCCATCCAGAGAAGTACAACACGGACGGGACGAATAAGAATGAGAAGCGCGAGCAGGATGTCCATAAGACCGACGAGAAACAGGAGCTGTGCGGCAACCGCCGGGTCGGCGACACCGAATTGCGCAAACCACCCGAGCCAGTCCTTCTTGCCTTGAAGCGCAAACACCCCGTGCCCGATGAATTCCCCCGCCACCGCAATCCGCAAGACCCAACCAATCAAAGAATTGCTCTGCATAGTTATCGTACGCGCACTACTGCGGCGTCGCTCGACGTGCGACGTTTTTCCGATGTAATCCACTGGTATACGAGGGGGCTCACCGTTACTGCAAACACCGTGTTTCCCAAAAGATGGAGCATGGTGAAAGGAATTTGTCCCGCGAGCGCCGCGAGGAATGGCTGCCCGAAGAAGAGAGGCCCCACGGTAAGTCCTGTCAAAGCGTCATAGAGAATCGTACCTATCACTGCGTACGCGGCGTATGCGCCCCGCGAATTGCCGCGGTTCCGCAAAAAAAGCGCCGCACCCGCGCCCACAAACCCATAGGAGGATGCGGTTATCAATGTCCACATGCCCATCGTGCCGGTGGCGATATCAAAGAGAAGGATGCTCGCCACGCCGAAAAGGAAACCGCCCACCCACCCGTCGCGCTTCGCAAACGGCATCGCCGTGGCGAGAATAGGCTCCACGTTCGGCGCGCGCCAGGGCAGGAGCCGCACCGCAAGGCACCCGAGCAACGCCACGCCATATTTCCAATCAATCCTCATATTCATTTTATTCGCGTTATTTACCCTAATTCGCATTATTCCCGCCAGAGGCGGGCAGGCGCGATTACTCCTTTTAGTATTCCACCCCCTTCACCCCCTTTATACCTTCCGTATAGGGATGCTTCACCTCGCGCATCTCCGTCACCAAATCCGCCTCTTCAATGAGTTCCGGGGCGGCGTTCCGCCCCGTGAGTATCACGTGTTCCACTTTCTTATGCGCCCGATGGAGCACCTTCTCCACGTCTTTCTCCGAGATAAGCCCCAATGCCACCGCGTTATTCACCTCGTCGAGGATAACCACCTCCCACTTCCCCGACTGGATTTCCTTGTCCGCGAACGCAAGCGCCTCGCGCGCGGCTTTCTCGTGCTCCTCCCGTGGCAGTTTATCCCCGAAGATTCCCACGAATCCCTTGCCCATCTTCACAATTTTAAAATTCGGCCCGAGAAGCTTCTGCGAATCATCTTCCCCGCTCCGCCACGGCCCTTTGATGAACTGCACCATGAGCACGCGCTTCCCGTCACCCACAAGGCGCATCGCCTGCCCCAGGGCGGCAGTCGTTTTCCCTTTTCCGTTGCCGGTGAATACGAGGAGCATAACGATACTGATAACTAATAACTTATGACTAATAACTTAGTTGCTGATTTCATTTTGTTATATGTTATCGGTTATCAGTTATAAGTATGCAGCAGTTACGAACACGCCCCGCTTGCACTCCCGCACTGGATGCACGTTTTACACGACCCTGTTTGAATAAGCATTCCCCCGCACGCGCGGCACACACTGTCCGCAAAAACCGTCGCCCGCTCCGCCTGCACGCGCTTTTCAGTCACCGCAACAGTTTCCGCCACAGGCATCACGGGAGTTTTTTCATTTTCTTCGAGCTCCTTATGCGGCACCTTGATACCCATTCCCTCAAGCTCGTCCGCGGAGAGGAAACGAATTGCGAGATAGCGGAAAATGTAGTCCGTGATGGAGGTCGCCACCTGCACCTCCGGATTCTTCGTAAATCCGGCGGGCTCGTACCTGCCGTAGGAAAACTTCTGCGCAAGCGTTGCGACCGGCACGCCGTACTGGAGCGCGGTCGAAACCACGATGGCAAAAGCGTCCAAAAGCCCTGCCAAGGTTGAGCCCTGCTTCGACATCCTGATGAAAATCTCCGCAAGCCCGCCGTCCTCAAACATGCTGTACGTGAGATACCCCTCGTGCCCCGCAATCGAGAACTTGTGCGTTTCGGACGGTCTCGTCGCGGGCAAGTGGCGGCGCGCCGGCTTCTGCTCTTTTTTCTTAATGTCTTTTCCCTGGCCCGCGCCGGTAAAGAGCGGCTGGGCGGCTTTCGAGCCGTCGCGGTACACAGCGAAGGCTTTGAGCCCCATTTTCCACCCCATCATGAGCGCCTGCTCCACTTCCCCCACGGTCGTCTCGTGCGTCATGTTGAACGTCTTCGATATCGCGCCCGAAAGGAAAGGCTGCACCGCCGCAACCATCTTCACGTGTCCCTTCCACGAAATGGAGCGGCTGCCGTTCGCGGGCTTCACCGCGCAGTCAAAAACAGGCAAGTGCTCCGCGCGGAGCCCGGGCGCGCCCTCCGCAGTTCCCTGCGCTTCGATGTACTGCACGATTGCCGCGCGATCCGCTTCACTGTACCCCAGCTGCTCAAGCGCGTCTGTCACCACATTATTCACGAACTTCATCATGCCGCCGCCCACGAGCCGCTTCATTTTGACGAGGGCGAACTCCGGTTCAACGCCGGTTGTAACGCAATCCATCATGAGCGCAATCGTGCCCGTGGGCGCCAAAACCGTAACTTGAGAATTCCGCACGCCCCACCGGCGGGCATCCGTTACTGCACCATTCCACGCCTCGCGCGCCCCGAGTAAAATCGAGGGGTCGAAGGCAAGTATGCCGTCCACTCCCTGGAGCGCATCCCGGTGCATCTGGAGCACCTTGAGGAACGGCTCGCGGTTCTCCTGGAATCGGGCGAAAGGATGCATGTCGCGCGCAAGCTGTGCGGAGAAGCGATACGCCTCGCCCGTCATAAGCGCGGTGATTGCGGCGGCGGTGTGCCTCGCCTCATCCGAGTCATACGGAATCCCCAGCGACATGAGCAACGCGCCCAGATTCGCATACCCCAACCCCAGCTGCCGGAAGTCGTGCGCATTCTTCGCGATGCGCGGCGTGGGGTAGGACGACCCGTCCACCAAAATTTCCTGGGCAAGAATCATGATGTCCACCGTGCGGCGGAATCCTTCGACGTCGAAACGGCCTTCCGGCGTGAGATAGTGCAGCAGATTGATGGACGAAAGATTGCACGCGGAATTATCCATGTGCATATACTCGCTGCAGGGGTTCGAGGCATTGATGCGTCCCGAGGCGGGGCACGTGTGCCAGCGGTTGATAGTGGTGTCAAACTGTACTCCGGGGTCGCCGCAGTTCCACGCGTTCTCCGCAATCGCGCGGAACACGTCGCGCGCCTTATAGGTATCCGCAACCGCACCATCCGTTATCCGGCGCGTGCGCCACTCGTCGCCCTGCTCCACCGCTTGCATAAAAGCATCCGTCACACGCACGCTGTTGTTCGCATTCTGGTACTGGATAGAATTCCACGCGGGATCGTTCAGGTCGTACATATTGTAACCCCCCTCGATGAGCGCCTTTACTTTCTTTTCTTCCTCACTCTTCACGCCGATAAATCGCATGATATCCGGATGATCCACATTCAATATCACCATTTTCGCCGCCCGCCGCGTGGAGCCGCCCGAGGCAATCATGCCGGCAACCGCATCCGCGCCGCGCATGAAAGACACGGGGCCCGAAGAATGCCCCCCGCGTGAAAGCGTCTCGCTCGTCGAGCGGAGTGCGGAGAGATTCACTCCCGCCCCGGAACCGCGTTTGAAAATCAGCCCTTCCGTCGAAATCCACTCGAGGATAGACTCCATCGAATCTTCCACGGAGAGGATAAAGCACGCCGAGCACTGGGGCTTCGCATCAAGCCCCACATTGAACCATACCGGCGAATTAAACGCGGCGCGCTGGCGCACGAGCACAAAAGCAAGTTCCTGCGCATACATGTCCGCCTCGCGCGTATCCGCGAAATACTGCGCGCGAAGCCCCCACTCGCGGATGGTCTTCACCACCCGTCCCACCATCTGCTTCACCGAGTGCTCCCGCTCTGTGGAGCCCACGCGCCCGCGGAAATATTTCGAACCGGCGATTTCCGCGGCATTGTCCGACCAAAATTCCGGGAATTCCAGTTCGCGTTCTTCTTTGGCGCCGTTCGTGCCGCGCACCGTCACCTTCCGGGTCGTCCACGCAATCTCATCGAAGGGGTGCGTGCCTTCGTGCGTAAAATATCTTTCGATAAAGGGCGCCTTCGCGCTCCTGTTCTGCTTATGCGCACCGACGGGTACCGACACGTGTTCCATGAAAATCAAATTGTGCTAGAGCGGACTCGCCACAGGAGCGGGTCCACTCCACAAATCTTTAAGAATCCGGCACGGTTCCACGATCCGGGGATCCGCAATCGTGTAGAACACGTTTAACCCGCTCTTTCGCACCCGCACCACCCGCGCATAGCGGAGAAGCGCCAAATGTTGCGACATATTCGCTTTGGAAACGCCGAGAAGCTTCGTAAGCTCATCCACCGAAACCTCGTGAGTCTTCAAAATATTCAGAATCTCAAGCCGCTTGGGATTCGCAAGCATTTTATAAAGATGCGCATTCCGCTGGTACACGGCCTTCGGGAACGGGGACTTCGCTTGTGATTTTTTTGTCTTCATAGTTTCGAAACTTCTTAACTACTTCTCCACTATACTCCCCGCCCGCTACCCGTGTAAAGCCGAAAAATTATCCACAGCCCCACAAACAAAAGCGCCGCCGCTTGCCGTCTTCAGCAACACGTTGCAGAATAACCGCGTTTTTGGGCGAAAGTCGGATTTTGGGAACAAATAGGCTCATTATTGAACCTTTGTTAAGACAATTATCCTATATCCATCCCTAACTCTCACGTATTGATGAGGTTTTATAACTTTGCAGTAATTCCTTCCAAAAGAAAAAGCCGACCACGGGAAATGCCAAGGCGGTGATCAATCCTGGATAGTAACTTCCCACCTCAATTGCTTTATACAAGTGGTGCAGTTCGTACACAAATATAACTCCTGGGATAAACATAAGGCGCAGTTGCCATTTTGGTCCACGCAAAAGAAGATAGCTGATAATGAGCGTGAGCCAGAACATAATTTGGAACAGCAGAAACAAAGCTTGCATATTGGGCAACTCTGCCAAACCGCCAAACAGAAATGCCGCATGTGAATCAATGTTGTAGAAGCCAGTCAAAATTTCTTCGAAGCCATGGGCGATAAACAAAAGAATTGAGATTAAGAACAATTTTTGCAATTTTTTAGTCATAGCTTTTGGAATACGGGTGTTTTAATCACTATTTTTCGGCAGCGACTATGTCTAGTCCCGGAAAATGACGACTGGCAACTTTCACATTTCTGAAACCAGTTTCATGTAGATATCGCGGAATTACCCCTTTAAAATTCCCCTCAATATATTCAAGCTTTTCAAAAAAGAGAACTTTGCGGAATAACAAGCTAGAGCGGCGTCAGTATCGGCCAGGTAACGGATTGTTAAATCTGCTTCCGCCGGAGCAAGACAGCGTTAATCGCGACAATGAACGTACTGACCGACATAAGCGCCGCCGCGAACGCGGGCTCCAAAATAATTCCCTTAAAGGCGAGCGCGCCCGCCGCAAGCGGCAATGCAACTATATTGTATCCGGCAGCCCACCAGAGGTTCTGAATCATCTTTGAGTACGTCATCCGCGACAACTTAATTATCTTTACGATATCCCGCGGGTCGTTTCGCACGAGGATGATGCCGGCGGACTCAATCGCCACGTTCGTCCCCGCGCCGATGGCAATGCCGAGGTCGGCTTGCGTCAAGGCGGGAGCATCATTTATGCCGTCGCCGACCATTGCGACTTTGAGGCCGCGCCTCTGGAGTTCTTTCACTCTTTCCGACTTTTCATGCGGCAAAACCCGGGCAAAATATTCGTCAATGCTCAATTCTTCGCTCACCCACTTCGCCACATCCTCGGAGTCGCCGGTAATCATCGCAGCTTTCACTCCCATCTCCTTGAGCGCCTTGAGCGCCTCCCGCGATTCCTCCCGGACGATGTCGGCGAGGGCGATTGCACCCACAAGCGCGCGCGCTTCAAGCGCAAATACTATGGTCTGCCCTTTCTTGCCCGCTTCTTGAATCTGCGGCGCAAGCGCGGCGGGGATGCCGATGCCAAGCTCCTCGAGAAGCGCGGGGCCTCCCACCATTACTTCTTTTTCTCCGAGGAAAGCTTTCGCCCCTTTGCCCTTGAGCGCCTCGAATTTCTTCGGCTCATCCAGCGCAAGTCCCCGCTTCTTGGCCTCGGCAACGACCGCTTTCGCAATCGGATGCTCGGAGAGCGCGTCAAGGGAAGCAGCCAATTGCAAAGTTTCGTCTTGCGCGCGACCGCTCGCACTCCAAACTTCCACAACTCCGAACTCGCCTTTCGTAAGCGTGCCTGTTTTGTCAAAAAGCACCGTATCAATTGTCCGCGCCGCTTCCAGGGCAAGCCGCTGCCTCACCAAAAGACCGTTTTGCGCCGCCTTGGTCGTGGAAATGGAAGCGACAAGCGGCACGGCAAGCCCCAAGGCGTGCGGGCAGGCGATGACAAGGACCGCCACGAGCCGCGCCACCGCAAAACCAACATCCGCACCGGCCGCAAGCCACGCAATCAAAGTTACAAGACCGCCCGTGACCGCAACGATGGTTAAGTAAAACGCGGCTCGGTCCGAGAGTATCTGAAGCCGGGATTTGGACGCTTGCGCCTCGGCCACCAAACGCATGACTCCCGCAAGAAACGTTTTCTCGCCGATATTGGCAACCTTCACTTTAAGCGCGCCGTCGCCATTGATTGTTCCGGCGATAACGGCATCGCCCTCTTTTTTGGAAACAGGCTTTGATTCTCCGGTCGCCATCGATTCGTTCACATCGGACTCGCCATCTATGATTGTGCCGTCCGCAGGAATTTTCGCGCCGGGACGGACACGCACCGTATCGTTCTCCCGAAGCTCAGAAAGAGGAATCGTTTCTGTTGTGCCGTTGCCAGCCTCGCCGAGTCTGGGCGGGCGGATTACTTCCGCGGTATCGGGCAGCAATTTCGAGAGTTCCTTGAGCGCGCCCTGCGCTCCCTTTACCGCCCGCATCTCGAGCCAATGCCCGAGCAGCATGATGGTGATGAGCGTCGTGAGCTCCCAGAAAAGCGCCTCCGCTCCGGCGAAAACCGCATACACACTCCAGAAATACGCAGCGGAAACGGCAATGCCGATTAAGGTCATCATCCCCGGCAACCTGCCTATAATTTCCCGCCACGCTCCGGCAAGAAACACCCAGCCGCCGTAGAAGAACACGACCGAGCCAAGCAAGAGCGGCAAATATTCCGAGCCGGGAAAGTCGGGCGGCGACCATTTAAATATGGCCTCCATCACATCCGCGTAGAGTACGACGGGAATGGTGAGAATCAAACTAACCCAAAATTTCCGGAGGAACATCGCCGTTGAGTGTCCTGCATGTTTATCATGTGCCCCATGGCCGCCGTGAGGCGACTGTACGGAGTCGTGCCCACCGTGCCCCACTGCCGATTTCTTTTTCTTCGCTGGCACAAGATTCATCCCGCACTCGGGACACATGCCGGACCGCTCCTGCATAATTTCCGGATGCATCGGGCAGGTATACATCTCAATCCCTTCGTGCGTACCCTCATCCGTATTCTTATGCTCATCCTTATGCGTATCATTCTCTACGGCATGCTTCGTAATTTCTATGTTGCAACTCTTATGCTCTTTGCACCACGCTTCGCACTTGTCCGCCCACTCCTTTTCCTCGTACTCCAAACCGCACTCCGGGCACCGATGGAGTTTTTTTTCTACCTCATGATGTTCATGATTGCAACAATCCATGTTGTTATTCTATATTCCACTTAAATGAGCGTTCGGGGACTCCGCCGACGCCTTGTATTTTTAATTCCGCAGAGAGTGGTAGTGGACTGACTGCATTGAATATCAGTACGCCTTCGCGGTGGTGCCCGCCGGGTCCCGACCCTTCCCACGCGGTTGGCTTATATATATTACCTCGGTCGTCCGCCAATGCCGCGACGGCGAGCACATCATCGTCCAGACTTCCGGAGTGGGTGTCAAAGACAAGAGCAAACCGCCACGCGTTCGTATTGTTACCGAACTCTATCGGGGTAACTTTAACCGTTACCGGCGGCTGTTCATCCGTTTTCATTTCCCATTGGTCTTTCCCCGATTGAGCGGGTTGCGCCACATTTTTGTCTTGCAGAATGTTCCGTTCGCTAGGATTATACGAAGAAAATGCGTTATACAGAATAACGGCGACAACCGCGACAATAAAGACTGCCAGGATGGATGTCAGATATTTCATAGACATAGTGCCAGTTATTTCCATACCTCATACGGCCGACCAAACAGCACCCTAATACCACCGTACATATTGTAAAGAGCAGAAAACGCATCATACAGATACGGAAGTTTTATTCCGCCGAGATGAACAGAGATATTATTGTACACCTTTATTTTTGAGCGTGTGAGTTCGTCCTGCAAGACCTTTGCATCCAATGCCCGTTTGGGGTTGAAAAATGACTGCCGTATCCCTGCGGCAGCCGACGAAATGGGAATACCGACAAACGAGATGTCTTCAAAGTCATACGCGGTCGGAGTAATGTAGCTAGTCCGCATTCGCAGTTCGAAAAACTTTAGAAAACGCCAACTGAAATAATCTTTCGTGAACTCACCGATAAGTAAAAAGGTTAACCCCAGGTGCCGCTCTTTGTTGGCTTCAAACCAGGAAAACCCCGCTTTCCTTTTCTTTTCTATTTCAAAACCGCTCCCTTTCAGTTTCTCAAAAACACAATCTTTCGCTCGCGCATCAAGAAGAATATCAATATCGTTTATTCGCCTGAACACCTTTTTAAGATGCGCAACCAGCACTACAGAACCGAGAATACGATAATCGGCGTCGCACTGCTTAAAGATTCCTGTGATGGCCTTCAGGGAACCGACGATTTGCTGTTTTTGGGACTCCGGATTCATAGTACGCTCTTCAACTGAAAAGTTCTGATGCGACTGGCCATGTACGCGATGCCGCCGAGATTAAACAGAATGCCGACCCAGAAAAGCTCGATTTGGTACTGCGCGACAAAGGTGACGATGCCAACCGCACCGAGAACCGGAAGGAGATTCACGAGGTAATGCGCGCAGCACGATACCATCGCGGCGGTTGAGGTGGCGCCGGTTACTCCCAGCACTTTGCCGCCCCCGCCCGCAATCAGCGTTTTGAAGTACGCATACAGCCCCACTTGAATACCGAAACCGACGGCGAGACTCACGATAAAGTACCAGAGGGAGGAGAACTGACTTTGCGCGAAACCCCACCCCGAGACAAAGGTGAGCACCCCGAAGTACGCGCCAAGCAACGCCACGCTTGCGAACACTCCGTAGAGAACCGGCATCGTGATGATACGCGTCATGCTTATTTTAAAAACCATGCAAATTGTGGTTCATGCACTGCATTCATGGGTTGCTTTTTCTACAGAGTTGCCTTCGGGGATGTATTGTATGGGGCTCTTCTGAAACTCTTCTTTGCACGTTTTGCAGCAAAGATGATAGACATTGCCGCCATACTTCAAAATGGCGTATTCTTCCTTTTTCCTTAATCTCTTTTTACAGACCGGATCGATGTAAAACATAAATATAGCGTTGTATTAGTGAGATAGCGTGACCTTTGGTTGATTCCACTTGGGTATAAATGCCGGCGTTTCTTTTACGTACACTCTCCATGCGTCACCAAACTCTTTCTCTGCATCAGCTTCCTCGCTCTTTGCCAACCTCACATATATCCAAACCAATATCGGGAACATGATAAGCGTAAGAAGCGTCGGCCACTGTAGAAGGAACCCAAACATGATGAGCACAAAGCCCGCGTATTGCGGATGGCGGATACGGGCATAAGGACCGGAGATTGCGAGTGTATGACTTTTTTGGGCCGCATAGAGCACCTCCCACGCGCGGGCGACAAGCACGAAGCCGTAACCGATAAACACATAGCTTACAATATGGAACGGTCCGAAGTGCGGGTCGCCGCCCCACCCAAACAGGTTTTCAAGGAGATGTCCGGAATTGTGCGAGAAAATATCCATACCGGGGAATGTCGCGGTGAGCCACCCGGAAAGAAAATATATCGTTAACGGAAATCCGTACATCTCCGTGAACAACGCGACCATGAATGCCGAGAACACCCCCAATGAGCGCCAGTCACGAACTGTTTTCGGCCTCGTAAAACTGAAGGCAAAGATAATCGTGACGAGCGAACTCACGATAACAAGCGGCCAGAGACCGTATGATGAGCTTGTTTCAGGCATGGGGTAGATTAGGACTTAATGACAACCCTTATGCGTTTGCTCATTTTTTGCCGGAGATTCTTTGGCCCCATCCGTTTTTTCTTCCGCACCGTGAGCATGACCGCCGCCGTGCCCGCCGTGACCCCTAAACACCATCCAGACATGTGCGACTACAAAAACGCCGATAAGAATTGGCCAGAGGTACCCGTCTGAAAATAACGTATCCCCGCCAAGAAATATAAAACCCAATAGGAGGAGACAAGGAATCATCATCCACATCATGCTTTTATGTCCACCACTCTTATTGTTGTTTTCGTGCTCATGCATAGCGGTTATTTTCTTACCAAGCTGGAATTATGCATCCACACGTAGTACCACCCGAATATCCACGCGAAGACAAACATGTACACCGCGCCAAGGAGAACGCTCCCGGGACTAATCCATGTAAATCCCGGCAACGTCTCGAACAGCGAGTGATGCAGCTCTACACCTCTCGCACTTCGGAGCGGGAGGAACCCACCAACAAGACAAATGACATATGCGACTTCCGCACCCAGCACGCATTTCCAACCGTATGATTTAAGTGATAATTGTTCCATATTATTTTGAATTAACCGATATACTTTTCAGGGTCATTGACGAAATGGTCCCTGCACGTTTTAGAATAGAAGTAATAAGTTTCCCCGCAATGCTCGGCATGAAATTTCGCATTCAACGAATTAATCTCCATGCCGCAGATCACATCGATCTCCTTTTCTTCCGGCTCAATGTGCATGCCGACCTTTTTTAACTCTTTGTTAAGATTGCGTGGCATAGACGTTATCATCGCGCTGCATTATCAACGATGGCCCGCACAAGCGCATCAATTTCCTCAGGCAGATTGCCTAACTTTGCATCAGGAAAAAATTGCGGTAGCACCATAGGCCGCATGCCGGAGACAACCGTTGTGCCGTCCTTCACATACACGTTGACCTTGCACGGCATGCAAAGCCCGAGCCGCATATCGGCCTCCAAAAATGCGTTCGCGTAGCGCGCATTGCAGAACTCAATGATTTTGAAGGGGGCTCGCGCAAATCCCTTTTCTCCAAGCGTCTTCTGCACGTCGTGAATGTGGAGCACCCGCATACCGGCTTTTACGATTGCTTCCTCCGCGTGTGTGACCGCCGCATCAAACTCCTTGGCGGTCGTAACCGTATAATCGAATTCCATTGAACTGTTGAGAATTATTTATTTGACAACGTATAGACCTTGATGAGTTCCTTGACCGCGTTTTCCTCTTCGCCCGCATGCGACAGCTGGTGTTTCACGTGCGTGCGAAGATGATTTTCGAGGAGCAACGCATCGAGACTTTTAAGCGACCGCTGAATGGAAAGCGACTGGAGTAATATATCCACGCAGTACTCCTCGCGCTCAATCGCCTGCGCAAGCCCCCGCACCTGCCCCTCGAGAATCTTCGCGCGGTGCACCGCGCGCTTCTTAAGTTTTTGATTGACCATGCATATAGGGTATGCCCCTATACCCTATATGTCAACCCCGGGCTGTGGATAACTCCTACTCGTACCGTAGCTCTATTTTATCCTTGTCGTGCATGACGTAATTCCCGTATTCGGTGTTCTCTTCCCCATTCACCGTCATCTTCATATTCGTGCCGAAAAACCGCATATCCTTACCCCAGACTTTGAAAAACGTACCCAGTTTCACATTGTCTTTAAGAACTTGCCCCAGAAATTCAAGGTGCACCTGGCCGGTAGCATCATGCGTATGAACATTCTGCTCGACAATACCAAGACCGACGCCCGATGGGATTTCCTGTTTGACGCCCTTCACGTAGATAGTAAGTTCGGGGTGCCAATGCAAGCCCCTTCGCGCAAGAACTTCTCCTTCGGGAACCGGAGGACGGGTTGCAACATACCACCCGATGAATCCGATGACCGCCACCGTTCCCAGAATCCACCCTCCGCGTTTTGCTAATCTGAAAAAATTTTGCATTATAGTTTAGTAATGTCGGGCATCACACCCCGCACCCGCCTGTCGGCTGATTGTCTCCCCGCGGGATGCGGCTCGCAATGTTCCGGAAACCGGAAATGCTTGAGTAGTCCGCGCCCAGAACCTCCTTCGGCGCGGCGTTTGCGGGAGCTTTTCCCTGCGACGCGAGGTACTTCGCAATCGTCGCGTATTCATCCGGAAACCAAAATGCATTCACCGCGAGCGCCGCGCGATACATTTCTTCCTCCGTGGCACCCCCCGAGGCAAGAAACTCCAAAAGCCCCAGCATCGCCATGCCGTGGTTGCAATCGGGGAAATAGGTGGAATTATCGCAGCAGGGACGATAGATATTTTTTGCCATCTCCTCTACGCGCGCCTGCTGTTCCCCGGTAAGCGCGAAGAATACGTGTTTGCTGTAATGCTGCATCGCACTTGCCCCGAGCTCAGTCGAGGGGTCTCCCTTTGCTCGCCCGTCCAAATTTTGCCCGCCAAAACTTGGACGGGCAAGCGTCCATCCGCCAGTCGAGGCGAACCGTCCCGCACCTGCCAGGCCGCCGTATTGCGGGCTCATCATCGGCCCCTCTTCCAAAATCCGATTTTTGTTCCCGAGTCCCAAGGCCCAAAAGAGGTTGAGGAGCACACCTGCATTTTCTCTGTCCATAACCACCTTCCCGTTGCCAGTGCCAGCGAGCAATTCCCGCTCACGCATGGGCAAACCGCCCCGCGCGGCGTAGACCGCTTCAAACTGCTTCCGGTCAATCACGCCCGCCTCCGCCATGCGCACGCCGAGATCGCCCCACGCGACAGGCAACTCCACCTCTTGCGGAGCAAGAGCACCGCCCTCATGACCCGAGGTCGAGTTCGGCGTCGCCTTCATTCCCGTCGTGTATATCCATGCCCCGCCGAGGATAACCGCCGCCGCGACAATGCTCGCCGGAAGAAACGAGCCGCCTGCTCCTTTTTTATTGTCCATTGCGTCTTGTTCCATTGTGTTCGCTAAGCATATTGCTACGACTCCAAGTCCTTTTTCTTTTCCTCAAACTCTTTCCGCTCGATTTCCCCTTTCGCGTAACGCTCCTTGAGCACCTCAAGCGCAGACTTGTCCCGTTCCCCGCGCGCCGTACCGCGCGCTTCGCGCACGAGCCATACGATGAAGAGAATAATCGCCGCCCAGACCACAATCATCATAAACGGCCCGAGCACTCCCCACCCCCACATATGCTCCCCGTAATAGTTCCACATTGTAATGATTGATTATTAATTATTGTGCCGAACTCACGAGTTCGCACCCGCTCGCTTCCGAAAGTTTCCGCAATCCCTGCTCGCCCACCAACCGTTCCCCGCCGCCGGTAATCCAGGTGGGATACCCCGTTATCTTCTCTGCGGTGCACCGTTGCGGCTCCTTCGGGCACTGCACGTACGGGATAAGCCGGAAGGAGTCGCCGAACGCACGCTTCTCATTCTGACAATGCGGGCACCAGTCCGCCCCATACATCGTAAACTTTTTATCCGCAAGGCACTGTGCGAAGCCGTCATACGTCCCGCTCGTTGGCGTCGGCGAATACAGCAACCACCCTATTCCCGTCGCCGCCACTACTACGAACACAAGCCCCATAAGTGTTTGTTTTTGCATGTAAGTTACTCGTCGCAACAATCGACTAATTTGTCCACAATATCACTAAAAGTCCATGGTCTTTTCTGCTCCTCCTTCGCAACCTCCTTGAAACCCGCCGGGTCGATAAGCTTCAGTCGCAACGCCCAGAACATCGAGTATGTCTTGTACGCACGGTCAAACATCTCTTTCGCCTGCGCCTCTTTGCCGTCGCCATTAAGCTTCGTACCCACCTCCATAAGGCGCATCGTCGTGGCAAGCAGATGCTTCGTAATGCACCATGTCTCCCCCTCGTGCCGCGGTACCATTTTCCCCAAAAGCTCCTTCCGCATCTCGCGCACTTCTCCGAGCAACGCAAGGTACTCGGGCTTTTGCGTTTTCGCGTTCGTGAAAAACATATGCTCCTCCAAACTGATAAGGTTCATCACCGCGATGCTCAAATCCTCTTCCGTCGAGAGGTCCACCGTGCCGGAGGACTTGAGCTGCTCAACTTTCTTTACCACCTCTGCGAACCGTTCTTCTTGTGTCATGTTATTTATTTTTTACAACTGTGTACGCACAACATCTGAAGGCATATGGCACCGCAGGGCTTCTCGGAGCGCGGCGGCGCGACCTGCCCGCCGGGGGGTTGGCAGGCGGGGAGAAAGCGCTGCGGCTGCAACCGCAGATAGCGTCCCTGCATGCCATATGCCGAAGCATTTAGAAAAGGAAAATAGACAACCCGAGAAGGACCGCCCCGATTCCTCCCCATAACCTCATATTACCTGCTTCGCGCTTTTTCCACTCCTGGAGCCGCCCCAGCACACCCGCATCGCTCCCCAACACAAGAATCAGGATAAGGGGAAGGATGAAGATAAAGTTATAGAGCACAAGGTATCCCATACCGCTCACATATGTCCGCGCATCGTGCAAGAGCCCCAGGATAAGAAGATAAGGCCCGCCGGTGCACGGAAATTCGCAGAGTCCTACAAGCCCCCCCAGAAGAAACGCCGCGGGGAGCGAGGAGCGCTCCATAAGCGCGGCAATCGGTTTATGCGAGATGCTGGGAATTTTGAGCCTAATCGGGAATGACGGGAAAAAGTGGTTCACCAAACTCAAGAGTCCCGCCGCGACCATGAGGGAGGCCGCCGCTTTCGCCATAAAGTGCGGCGTGTTGAAGAGGTGGAGCGCCTGCAAAAGCCCTATGCCAATCAAGAGATACGCGGCAAACACCCCGAGGATGTAGAACCCGCCAATCCAGAGAATCCGCGCGCGTTCCTTCTGAAGACTCACCAAAAACGCAATCGTGAGAATCAAAACCGAGAATGCGCACGGGTTGATGCTGTCGAGCACCGCCGCAACGAGCACAAGCGGCAGGAGCCATTTCCCTCCCTCGGACACACTCCAGAGTGCATCCGCCCCGAAGTTCCCCGCCTTGAGCACGAAAGCGCCGCCGATGAGCACGAGCGCAATTCCCAACACAATCCAGAATCGTTTTGACATGAGGATTTACGGAGTTACGTCCGCAGAAAACGAGAGCTCGACCGGCGCGCCGTCGCTCGTCTCGAGATACACCACCCGCTCAACTTTTCCGATGCCCGCGGGTCCGTGCGCCGCAGGGTCGTATATCGCCTCCACCGATGCCTCCTCGCCCGGCGCAATAGTCACATCAACTCCGGGGATAAGTCCATGCCCGGGCATGCCGTACGGACCCACCTTTTTCTCTGCGGTCGTAAGCCGCGCCGTGGTGCACATGCACGACGTATAAAGCTTCGTCACCTTTACCGGTGCCGTACCTGTATTCCGCACCTTGAACTCGTGCGACACTTTCCCCGCACGCATGGAAACGCTCCCAAACGAGAATTGCACTTCGTCCGCACGGAGCGCGGAAGCTCCCGCCTTCGCAATGCTCGCCGCCTTATTTTCCTTCGGCTGCACCCCTCCCCACACAAACAACGCTCCCACCACTACTATCACAAACGCAATGCCGGTAAATATATTTTTAGAGTTTTCCATTTCATAGACGCAAACCAAAAATCGCTTCCCAAAAAGACCCTGTACGCCCCGAACCGCGACCACGATTCGACAGCTTGCAGGAACTTTAAGAAAGCGAAGGAACGCGCCGCTCACGAAGCGTGAGCCAGCGATAGAAACGCGGTGCGCGTTGCCGGAACGGATGCATCCCCCGCATTGCCGCCGCGAACTGCGCCACGGGAGGGGGCGCGACGAGCTCCGGAAGCACCACGCCGAATGCCATCACCAAAAGCAGCAGGAGTCCCGTCCATGCCGTAACATACGCCGCAGAGAAACTCTTCAGCAAATTCAAGTGGAATGCCGCAACTCCCGCCGTCCCCGCAATCCCGGGACATGCGTTGCCGCCCGCGGCAGTCTTCGCAAGGCAATTAATTTCCTCCACCATATTGTGGGACATTGCAAACGCCCCAAACACCGCCATTCCTATGAATGCGCAGATGATGAGAATACCGATGGCCGCTTTCATATAATGGTCGTATCATAGCTCCTTACCCCATTTCTTACAACCCGCGCTCACAGGGAAGGCAGTCCCATACAACTTCTGCGTTATAACATTGCTCACCCCTCGACATACTCGGGATGAAAGTTGCCTATCATACAATCTCACTATTGTAGCAACTTTCACAATACACAATCTCCAGCCGGTCGGGCGCGAATGACGTTTCAAACTCATTCGGGCATGGTTTCTCGCCGTGGAAATGTGCAGCGGTATTTGTGTACCCCCTTGTTCCGTGTTCCTTGTTACTTGTTCCTGCATTGCAACTGCAGCGCCTGTGCCACAGCTTCAACGGGTTCCTCTTTGCGAGCCGCGCGTAATGCCGGCAATTCGGACAAAGGCGCGGAAGGGGCAGCTTCATGCGGCGATAGAATTGAAGCTCGGCGGGAATGATGCGGAATGCCGTGGTGCATCCCGACGCCTCCGGGTCGGGACCCCGACCCCCGGTGTGCGCGACCGGGGCGTCGGGGCTGATCGTCACACACTCAAGAACCTCTTGCGTAACCGAATCAGCAACATTTTCAATGCAGTCAGGGATATCGACAGACCGTATGGTAACCGCATAATTCCGGCGTTCCGGCTCTTTCCACACGAAACCCGCCGCCACAACTTCCTCGCGCGTGAGCGGGAAAAAGTCCTGCGCGACGGATTCGTTGTAGGCAAGGAGCGAAAGTTCGGCGGGAAAATATTCGCCGTATTTGTATACCCTTCCATTTTCTCCCGCAAAAGGCACCGCGTCCATATGCGCCTTTATCTTCGGGATAAGGGCTTGATACTCTTCTTTCGAGTATTGCCGGTTCAACACGCAATAATTCTTGTTCCGCAATCCCACGCACCCGAAAAGGTTGGAGCTGCCCGAGCAGAGGTCGGCATACTCGACATTGGCACTTTCTCCACACGTATTCGAAAACTTGCTCCGCGCCACCTTCCAGAAACCAAGGTACTCATAGCACAGTTCAAGGTACTCGCAGTAATTGGTGTCATGCGTGTCTTTCGCATCAATCATCCGCACGCAATATGCGCATTCTTCCGCGCGCTTCACGTCGAAACACTCCCTGGCGTTTTTCGACTGCACAATATGGTCGCCGCTCACGTTTGCGCACTGCAGAATGGTGCTGAACCGGCAGGGTACCCGCTGCTGCAACTCCTCAAATCGCCCGCGCACTTCTTCAAGCGCCGCGCGTCCGCCGGACATGATTCGTTCTCTTTCTTTAAGGTACGTTTCCTTCGTGAACGGCTGATTGAAAACGCAGTAATTCTTGTTTCGCAATCCTACGCACCCGATGCAATCCTGGCAATTTTTGCAGTCGAAGCAATAAAGCAAATTGAGCGACGCCGTGCAATCCTCGCAGAATGAGCAGTTTGAAAGTTTTTCGCAATCAATGCATTCGTAGCAATACTCGGACTCGCGCGCGAGGTACGTGTCTACGCAATACTTTGATTCGTAGGGCGACCCATACAAACAATTTTCCACTTCAATGGAACCAAAGATGAGATAGCAGTCTTTCGCATCACCCACATAATTCACATATTCGCTGTTCTTGCAGTTTACCGTGCCGAGATTGGGACGGGGAACATTATTTTGCAGCTCACGGAACTGCAAAAAGAAAGGCTTGTCCCAGTCGTATGCAATCCCGTACCGCATCGGGTCCCACCCATCGCCCCACCAGCACCCCTCACAATACACCGGAAACGGCTTTTCGGAAGAGAACATCGAAACCATTGCCTTCTTGCACAGTCCGCACTCCCGATGATAAAGATTGCGCTCATTGCGCACCATCAAACGCCGCTGGTAACGGCATGGCGGGCAAAACGTCGGCGGCGGGACTTTTATTTTTTCGTAAAACTGAAAATCCTCGGGTGTGATGGCAAAACCACTCTTACAATTTTGACACTGTCGAGTTTCGCGGTTGATTACTCCCTGTCCCATATCGCTTGCTTGCCCCGTGAGCGCGAAACGCTTTTACGGGGTCGTTAGTTCTTGAGGTATCTCCGTATCGCAATAAAACTCGAGAGCGCCCCGATGCCCACCCCGAAAACCAGCTGGTACCCGAGAAGCGAAGTGATGTTTCCCATAAAATACCGCGACAACTCGAGCCCGGGGATAAACACGTTTAAGTACGGCGACACAAAGTACACGGTCGGAACCATAATCGCCAAGCTCGCCACCGCCGCAATGGCGCCCGAGATCGTACCCTCCACCATATAGGGACCCCGCACGAGCGCGTTCGAAGCGCCCACCAAACGCATAATGCCTATTTCATCGCGGTTCGAATAAATGGCGAGGCGGATGGTGTTAAACACGACGAGTCCCGCGATAAGCGAGAGGAAAAGCGTGAGCGTGAACCCGATGCGGTTTACGTTATCGATGATCCGCGCAAGCCGGTCAATCACCACCTGATTTTTCGCATAGCTCACATTGTCGATATAGGCAGAAAGATTCGGCGCGGTGAGATAACGGGCAATCGTCGCATACTGCTCGGGACGCTGTGCTTTGATGTTCAATGATGCCTGGAAAGGGTTCGCGTTCAGCTCGTTGATTGCCTGGCTGATAACCTGGTCGCTTTTGTGCGTGTTCTTGAAAAGCTCGAGGGCTTTGTCGCTCGAAACATAATTCACGCCTTTCACTTCCGAAAGGTCCTCGAGCGACTGCTTGATGCTTAAAATTTTATCCTCCGCGGTGTTGTTCTTGAAATACACGCTGATATCGATTTTATCCTGAATCGATGCCACTGCCTGGCGCGTAATTACTCCAAACAGGATAAGCCCCACGAAGACCATGAGCGCGAGCGTCATGATTGCCACGGTGGCGGTGGAAAGCCAGCCGTTCCGGCGGAATCCTTTTCCGCCAAACTTTAAGATACGAAAGAGAATGGTGAACATATTAAAGAAATTTCTAATTACTAATATCTAATTTCTAAACAATATCGAATCTCTAAATTCCAAACGGTTTGCATCATTGGGATTTTGATTATTGGGATTTGTTTAGGATTTAGAAATTAGGACTTAGGAATTATACCAGTATGTATTTCCCTTTCTTTTCGTCGCGGATAATCCTGCCGCGGTCGAGCGTAATCACGCGGCGCTCCAAATCGTTGATGATGTCCTTGTCGTGCGTCGCAAGAAGCACCGTTGTACCCAATTCGTTGATTTTTTCGAGAAGCTTCACGATTTCCGCCGTGTGGAAGGGGTCGAGATTCCCGGTGGGCTCATCCGCAATAATCACCTCCGGCCGGTGAATCATCGCGCGTGCGATCGCCACGCGCTGCTTCTCCCCGCCGGAAAGCTCATGCGGGAAGTTATTTCCCTTATCGGCGAGCCCCACCATGTCCAACACCTGGGGCACAAGCTCATTAATCTCCCGCTGCGTGCGCCCCGCCACTTCAAGCGCGAATGCGACATTCTCGTATGCGGTTTTTGTAAGAAGCAGGCGGAAATCCTGGAATACCACCCCGATGTGGCGCCGAAAATGGGGCAGCTCGCTCGAACGCAATTTGTTCACTTCATACTGCCCGAAGAACACGCGCCCGCGGCTTGGCTGCTCTTCTCCGATCAACAACTTAATAATAGTTGATTTCCCCGCTCCCGAGCGCCCGGCAAGCGAGAGAAACTCCCCCGGCTTCACTTCAAATGTTACATCCTCAAGCGCCGCGCTTGTGTGGTTATATACCTTCGAAACGCCTTGGAAAACAATCATGGAATAGGTTATGGGTTGAAGGTGTTAGGTTTTAGAAGCCTGCAACCTTAAGGATACCCTGAATTGAAGAAAACGGCAACGCGAATCGCTCTCGAAAACCTATAACCTAACACCTAAAAACTCTTCTCAATCTCCGCTTCCACAAACATATCCAAGTCCCCCGCAAGGACCTTATCCACCTGCGAGGTTTCAACCTCCGTCCGGTGGTCTTTCACCAGCTGGTAGGGGTTCAACACATAGGAGCGGATTTGGTTTCCCCACTCGGGCTTCACCTTCACGCGGAGCGCGGAGAGTTCGGCTACATGGTGCTGTTCCATAAGCTGGATAATTTTTGCCTTGAGGAGGCGGAGCGCATACTCGCGGTTCTGCTGCTGGCTGCGCTCCACGCGCGCGCCCACCGCAATCCCCGTGGGAAGATGCACCACGCGCACCGCAGTTTCCACTTTGTTCACGTTCTGCCCGCCGGGACCCCCCGCACGCGAAAACTCCCATCTCAAATCACTTTCCGGAATCTGCACTTTGGACTCCTCAACCGGAGGCAGGTCCGGCACGACTTCGACGAGCGCGAACGCCGTGTGGCGGAGCTTCTTAGGTGAAAAAGGAGAAATACGGACAAGGCGATGCACGCCGGATTCCTTTTTGAGATATCCGTACGCATACTGCCCCTTTACCTCGATTGTCCTGCCCCGTGGATTGTCATCGACAATACGCGCCTTCCACTTGTTCCGCTCCGAAAAACGCAGGTACATATCACCGAGCATCCGCGCCCAATCTTCCGCATCTTCCCCACCTGCCCCGGGAAATATCGATATCACCGCCGCTTGCGCATCGTATCTGCCTTTGAACAACTCCTCGAGTTCAAGCGCACGGAATTTCCGCTTCGTTTCGTAATACAGATTTTCATCGAACTCTTCCTGAAGCGCGGTTATTCCCGTTTCAATTTCCCGGTATCGGTTCACAAGGTCGCGGAGAATTCCCATCCGCTTGATACTTTCGTCAGCCGCGGCTCGGTTCGTCCAAAAACCGGGCGCGCTCATCGCCGCCTCGAGTTCCGCAGCTTCTTTTTCTTTTGCCGCTACGTCAAAGCCGCCCGCTTAACCGGCGGGCCTCGGTTGCAAGTTCTTTAAGTTGCGCTTTGGAATCCATGAGAAAAACAATACCATCTTTTATAAAAATCGAACAGGCCGCTCTTCATTGAGACGGCCTGCGATGAATTTCTTCTCCCTCTCTCTCCCTACCCCACCTACGGGATGAGATTTAGGGCTTTTTCATGCTGGCATCCGGGTACGGCGGCGCGGAAGGCAAGCTTTCGAGTTTCGGAACAATCATACGGAACAGTCCCGGACTGAAACTTTCCTTGCCCGAAAATCGCTCCGCTCCAACCGCCATGGTTGTGTCCCAACAGAACGACACGAGGTAAAGGGTGTCTCTGACTGTTATGAGGAGATAGAACACCAACTGATCGCTCTCGGTCTTGGGCCAGAACTTTGCCATCGGTCCATCGAGAAGAACGCCAATCATCTGGTCTTGGGTAAATGCCAACGCCGCCGGATCCTTGGCGAGGTGCCGGACAATTGTCGCCATCTGTGGCTTCCTTCCCTTTCGTAACTTGAAACAGGAAAGTGAAACCTCACCAGTTGGCTCTGCCGGAACGTCCAACTCCTTAAACTCGGGACTGGAAATGAAGATGCGCTTCTCTTTCGCGACCGTCCTCGCTCCAGTGGTTTCTCCAAGCACAACTTCTTCTTCCGTTGGTAAGTGCTGCAGGCACCCGATGGTTCCGTCGCCTTTTTTCATTCTATTCTTCATAGTTCCTCTGTGTAAGTTGTTTCTTTCGTTTCAGCCCTTTCAGAATTTGTTTTCATATCAAAAAGGGCCGGTGAAAGAGTAATATATCCGACTCAATTAGTCAAGGAAAATCCGGAAAAAACGCCGCCACAAATACCGTTTCAGAAATTGCATTTCATTTCATATTTCGATAAAGTTACACGTATGGCTTTTAACTTTACGCTGGTCGCCGTCGCGTCGGCGCTTTTGGGCTCGGTCGCGAGCATTTTGGCGCGCACGCTCCTTAAAGACCTCAAATCAAAGGATATTCTAGGTATCAATTTCCTTACGATGGGAGCGACACTCCTCATCATCTCTCCTTTTTTCTATAACTTCCAACCCTCGCTCATTGCGTTCCTTCTGCTTATTCTCGTCGCATTCATCGACACGCTGGCCAATTATTTTTTCTTCAAAACCTTCGAGCAAACAGAGGTGAGCGTTGCGACGCCCATCCTTTCTCTTGCGCCTGTTTTTACCTTTGCTTTCGGCTGGGTATTCCTTGGAGACACGGTGAAGCTTTCAACGTATATCCTCTCGTTCCTTATCCTTGCCGGCATCGTCGCTTTCTCCGCAGACTTTAAGAACTTTTCCCGCTTCAGAGCACAAACGCTCCAACCGGCTATTCTCTCCTCGCTCCTCTTCGGCATATCTGCCATTCCCTCAAAGTATCTCCTCAGCACGCTTCACGTCATAAACGCCCCGACGCTCTACATGTTCCGCGCAGGGCTTATCGCTCTCTTTGCCTTACTCTTTTTCAACTTCCCACTTCGGAGTATTGAGGCGCGCCAGTACCGGCTCATATTTTTCCGCGGGCTTTTCGTTATCTCCCAGTGGGTGCTTCTCTACTTTGCACTCTCCCACGGCAACGCGGGAGTAACCGTAACGCTCGCAAATATCACACCAATATTCGTCTTCGTGCTAAGCACACTATTCCTTGGTGAAAAACCGACGATGAAAAAAGTCCTTGCTTCGGTCCTCGTGCTTGTCCTCTCGCTTATAATTTAATATATGGCGCAAATTATGTCCGACAGTATAGATAACAGTACAGCGGCATCAAAGCGGAAAGTGCTGCTCCTCTTTTGCGGCGGAACGATATCGATGAGCAAGGACGCCAAAACAGGCGCGCTTGATGTTGCCCACGGCGCCGACCAGTTTTTCAAAATCGAACCGCGCATCGTGGAAATTGCCCAAATCGACGTGCGGTTTGTGGACAACCTCGACAGCACGGACATGATTCACCGGCAGTGGGAACGAATGGTTGACATTATTGACGAAGAATATAAAAACTATGACGGGTTCCTCATCACCATGGGGACGAACACCATGGCCTATGCCTCAAGCGCAGTGTCCTTCGCGCTCACGGGAATTGGCAAGCCGGTGGTTTTCACCGGCGCGCAGATTCCTGCCGAGGTAATAAGCACCGATGGACGGAACAACCTGGTGAATGCCCTTCGGGTGGCCGCGATGGACTTGGGAGGAGTGTTTCTCGTATTCGGCAGCAAGATAATCCTCGGATGCCGGGCCAAAAAATACAGTGAATCGGACCTGGATGCCTTCAAGACATTCAACGATTCCGATTTCGCCGAGATCTCGATCGGCATAAAGATAAATAAAGAAGGCTATGACCGCCACGACAGGCCTTTCAAAGCGAAGAATGGGTTTGAAGACAATATTGCCTGCTTTACCTGTATCCCGGGCCTACGCAATGAACACCTCATTGCGCTTATCGAGGGAGGAATAAAGGGAATAATATTACGTGCGTTCGGTTCGGGAGATGTCCCGCACGAGCTTCTTCCCGCGCTCCGGCGGGCACGAGAGAAAAAAATCCCTGTGGTAATCACTACACAATGCCCGGGCGGCGCGACCGTTATGGGGCTGAACGACCCCGGCCTTCAAGCGCTTCGGCAAGGCAAAGTCATTCAGGCATTTGATATGTGTATGGAAGCAATGAGCACAAAGCTGATGTGGCTCCTCAAACAAGGAATCCCGTACGAAGAACTACGTGACAATATGCAAAAGAGCTTGTGCGGGGAGGTAAGCACAAAGCGGGTGAAGGTCTTCTTGAACCAAGAACTTCAAAAAGATAAGGAGTACCAGCGGAAACTGGATGACCACTCCGAGAAGCAAAAGTCCTAACGCGCAAGCAAGAGTTTCTGGAGCCGGTGGTCGGATTTGAACCGACGACCCACGCTTTACGAAAGCGTTGCTCTGCCACTGAGCTACACCGGCAAATTATTCGTCACTGAGTCCCGACGCCTTCGGGTCGGGAGGCCGACCGCAGCGTCGGCCCTACACCGGCATCAACACAACAACGCATGTCCCGCCGCAGGCGGGGCAAGTGCGCTTCCATTCTACGAAATTTCAACACAAATGCAACAAACATAGCCCCCAAGGTTCTTACACGCGCTTTCTTCCCAACCAAAAATCCCCTAGAATAAGGGCACAAACATATGCCTCAATTCGTCCATCTCCACACGCATTCCCACTATTCGCTCCTCGACGGGCTCGCGAAAATCGAAGACCTCGTGGAACGCACGAAGGAGCTCGGGATGGATACGCTCGCCTTGACCGACCACGGCGTGCTCTACGGCGCGGTGGAGTTTTACAAAAAAGCGAAAGCGGCGGGCATCAAACCGATTTTGGGAGTCGAAGCGTATATTGCACCGAAAGAACGGCAGAATAAAGACGCGGGGGAGAAATGCTACCACCTCATTCTTCTCGCGGAGAACCTCACGGGCTGGAAAAACCTCATTAAGCTCGTAACGTATGCTCACCTTGAAGGATTTTACTATAAGCCCCGCATGGACAAAGAGCTTCTCCGCGCGCACCGCGAGGGACTGATTGCGCTCTCCGGGTGCTTCTCGGGAGAGCTCGCCCGCTCGATTCTCGGAGGGAACTCCGGCGAAGAAGTGCTCGCGGAGTACCAGAATATCTTCGGCAAGGAAAACTTTTTTATCGAAATCGGCTACCACCCGAACATAAACCGCGCGGAGCACGACAAGCTCTGGAATGGATTGATCGCGCTCGCGAAAAAAACCGGCGCCCCGCTCGTCGCAACCCAGGACCTCCACTATGCGAGGCCGGAAGACCGAGACTACCACGACATCCTCCTCGCGGTGCAAACGGGAAGCAACTTAAGCGATAACGACCGGCTCACGCTCAAAGCGGACGATTTCTCGATGACCTCCCCCGAGGATATGGCGGAAAAATTCAAAGATATTCCCGAGGCGGTGGAGAACACCCTTCGCATCGCCGCGCGGTGCAACGTCGAGCTGGAACTGGGCGTTACCCAGCTTCCGGAATTCCCCAAGCCGGAAGGGGTGAGCGCGAATGAGTATGTCAGGAAACTCGCCCATGAGAGGCTCGCCCGCCGCTTCCCGGGCGAGACATGCACGAAAGAAGTGCAAGAGCGGCTTGAGTACGAGCTTGGCGTGATTGAAAAGACGGGATTCGCGGATTACTTCCTCATCGTCCAGGACCTTACCGGCTGGGCGCGTGCGCACGGAATCGCCGTGGGGCCCGGAAGAGGTTCCGCCGCGGGAAGCCTGGTTTCCTATATCCTCGGCATCACCGACATCAACCCTTTGAAATACGGTCTGCTCTTCGAGCGGTTTTTGAATCCGGAACGCATTCAGATGCCCGACATCGACATCGACTTCGCCGATGCGCGCCGCGACGAAGTGCTTGCCTATGCGCGGCAAAAATACGGCGAGGACCACGTGGCGCAAATCATCACGTTCGGGACAATGGCCGCCCGTGCGGCGGTGCGGGATGCGGGACGCGCCATGGGGATTCCCTACGGCTTCTGCGACCAGGTGGCGAAACTCATTCCCTTCAACGCCACAATCGAGGAATCCTTGAGCCAGGTTCCCGAGCTCGCGGAACTCGCCAAGCAAAACGAGGAAGCAAGGCGCGTCCTTGACGCCGCAAAACACCTTGAAGGCGTCGCGCGCCACGCGTCAGTCCACGCCTGCGGCACGGTGATTACGAAAAAACCCCTCACCGAATATCTCCCCCTCCAATACGCGCCCCAGGACAAGGCAATCATCATCACGCAGTTCGAAATGCATTCTGTCGAGGACCTGGGGCTCCTTAAGATGGACTTGCTCGGGCTCCGGAACCTCACCATCATCGAAGAAACAGTAAAGCTCGTCCGCGACCTCCGCGGAGAAGAGCTTAAAATTTCGGAGCTTCCGCTTGACGACGCAGCGACGTATGCCCTCCTCCAGGCGGGGAACACTACGGGCGTCTTCCAGTTTGAATCCGCCGGGATGCGCCGCTACATGAAGGACATTCACCCCACCGAACTCGAAGACCTGATTGCCTTGGTCGCCCTGTTCCGCCCGGGGCCCATGGAACTGATTCCCTCCTTCATCAAACGGAAGCGCGGCGAGGAAAAAATAGTATACCTTCACCCCCGGCTCGAACCGATTTTGAAAAACACGAACGGCATCGGCGTGTACCAGGAACAAATGATGCAAATCGCGCGCGACCTCGCGGGCTACACTCTCCCCGAAGCGGACACGCTCCGCAAAGCAATCGGGAAGAAAATAAAGTCGCTCTTGGACGAGCAGAAAGCGAAACTCACGAACGGAATGATAAAGAACGGCATCCCCGCGAAAACCGCCGAGGCGATATGGGAGCTTTTCCCGCCGTTCGCCCGCTACGGATTCAACAAATCCCATGCCGCCTGCTACGCCTTGATCGGATACGAAACCGCATATCTCAAAGCACACTACCCGATCGAGTTTATGGCGGCACTGCTGAACGCCGAGATCAGCGACATTGACCGCATCGCATTTCTCGTGAGCGAGGCCCGCCAGAACCAAATCCCCATTCTCCCGCCCGACGTGAACAGCAGCTTTGTAAAATTTGCCCCCGATGGCGAGAAGGTGCGCTTCGGCCTTTTGGGCATAAAGAATGTGGGCGAGCAAATCGCACAGGCGATTATCGAAGAACGCATGCGCGGCGGCCCCTTCGCGAGCTTCACCGATTTCCTCGCACGCATCCAGCACAAGGACCTTAACAAGAAATCGCTGGAAGCCCTCGCGAAGTGCGGCGCGCTTGAATCCCTGGGCGTCGAGCGCAACCAGGCGGTGCAAAACATAGACGACATCGTCCGCTTCGCGGGCGCAGCGCGCAAAACCGCGCTGCAGCCGAACTCCCTCTTCGGGAGCTCCACCGCATCGCTCTCCATCAAGCTCAAACCCGCCCCGCCTGCGACCCGCGAGGAGAAACTCGGGTGGGAAAAGGAACTCCTGGGCTTTTACCTCTCCGACCACCCACTCAACTCATTCAAAGAAAAAATCGCCGCATCACACGCGCGCACCTTAAGCGAGCTCCGCGCCATTAAGAATGAGAACCTCATCATCCGCGCCGCCGGACTCGTCTCCACGATTAAAAAAATACTTACGAAAAACGGCGATGCCATGATGTTCGCGACCATTGAGGATTTCTCGCCGCAGCCGCTTGAAGTGGTGATTTTCCCAAAGACGCTCGCGAAAACCGAGGCCGCGTGGCACGAGAACAACATTGTGCTTCTCCAGGGGAAAATGTCCTGGCGCGGCGGGGAACCGAAGATTATCTGCGACGACGCGAAGAAGCTGGAAGCATAGATATAAGAGTAAATCTATGCAATACAGTCACCCCTTAGAAGTTATTATATCTTACGATCGTAGGATATAATACAAAATTGGAGGTTCTATTTTTAAGAAGCGTTTGCTACGCTCGAATGGAATTTCTCCGGCTGATGCGGCTCCATCACTTTGATTTCAAAATCCCACCCGAACTCCCCTTTTCTTTTTTCTAAATCTTCTCTAAGTGCCTGCTGATCATATCCAAGTGCCACAACCGCCGGACGATACTTTTTAAGCACCTCGTAGCTTCCGGGCTTCACATCACCTATCACCACCTCGTCCGCATACTCTGACGCCCGCACGTACTCCACTCGCACCCCGATAGGCAGGCACGGATAGGCTCCTTTGAGCTGTTCCGCGGCCCCGTCCCTCGCAACGGTGACCACGAGATAATCCCCGCACGCTTTCGCCTGCTTCAAAAACTGTTTATGGCCTTCATGGATGCCGTCGAAAACACCGAATACTAATACCTTGCGCATAATGTAGATAGTTGAAAGTTATGGAAGCGAGTATGGTAAATGGTCTTTGGTCGTTGGATGCCCACCATAAACTTATTACTAATAACCCGACTCGCTTCCACAACCAAAAACTTATGACTAGTCTTTCCTCGGCCGCATCAACGGATATATCACCGTCTCGCGAATCGGCTTGTCCATAAGGAATGAGAAGAAACGCTCGGAGAGCCCAAATCCGGCGATAGGCGGGAAGCCATACTCCATTGCCCGGAGGAATTCCTCGTCGAGTTGCTGAGCTTCCTTATCACCCGCTTCCCGAAGCTTCATCTGCTCTTCAAACCGCGCGCGCTGGTCAAGAGGGTCATTGAGCTCCGAGAATCCTTTTGCGAGCTCCGTTCCGCCGGCAACAATTTGGAAACGCTCCACGCGCCGCGGGTCTTCCGTCATCCGCTTCGCCAGGGGTTCAATTTCCACGGGAGGATTCACTAGAAATGCAGGCTCGATCAAATGCGGCCGCACCGTCTTCTTATAAATAAGGTCGATGAGGCGGCCCTTCCCCAATCCGGATTCCGGTGCAAGTTTTAATGCATGCGCCTTCTTCGCAAGCTCGCTTTCTGTCGCGGTACGGGGGTCGATGCCGTTTGCATCCTTAAATGCGACACAATACTCGACCGTTCCCCATTTCTTCCCCCAATTGATTTTTTGCCCCTGGTACGACGTGGCAAGCCCGCCCACGACATTTTTGATGGTAGTTTTGAACAAAGCTTCCATGAGTTTCATAAGGTCGTGGTAGTCATGGTAGGCCCAGTAAAACTCAAGCTGCGTGTAGTCCTGGAGGTGCTCGCGGTCAATCCCTTCATTCCGAAAGATACGGCCTATCTCAAAAACTTTTTCATATCCGCTTGCCATAAGCTTCTTTAAGGGAAGCTCGAGGGAAATCCGGAGATAAAAATCAGCGTCGAGCGCATTGTGATGCGTCACAAACGGCTCGGCTTCCGCACCGCCGGGAACCTGCTCAAGCACCGGCGCCTCCACCTCAAGAAAACCTTCCTTCAAAAGGAACTCCCGGATAGTCCTCCAAAAAACCGCCTTCTTCCGGAACAATGCCGCCGTCTCGCCGTTCAAGAAAATATCGAGATACCGTTCGCGGAGACGGGTCTCGGTATCCTCCACGCCATACCTCTCCGAAGGAATCGGGCGAAGCGACTTCGAGGCGAGCGTAAGCGACTTCACTTCAATACTCTGCTCGCCGCGCTTCGTGGTAAAAAGCGCGCCGGAAACAGAGACAAAGTCGCCACGGTCGAGGTTTGCTTTCCAGAGCAAAAAATCTTTCAGATTTTCTTCTTTGAGCACCGCCTGGAAGGAGCCCAGCTCGTCGCGGATGTCCATAAAAATAATGCTCCCCTGGTCGCGGATGCTCATCACGCGCCCCGCGAGCGAGATTTTTTTCTTCGCCTTTTCGAGCGCGGCGAATTTCTCCCGCACTTCACCGATAGCATGCGTACGCGGCACCCGCGCCGGATACGGGTCGACGCCCGCCTTCTTGAGCACCTCCAGTTTTTTCCGCCGCTCGGCGATAAGGTCGTCTAACATTGCTATCCATGATATCAGCTTTTTCGCGACTTACAAAAGCCCCGCTTTCGCGAGGCCTGCGTAACGCTCAAAGCTTAAACCTCTCTACTCTACCTTCGTAACCTTGTAGGTTATCTTCCCCGAGGGCGTCGTTACATCCACCGCATCGCCTATCTTGTGGTTCAAAAATGCTTTCCCCAGCGGAGACTCGTCGGAGATTTTCCCCTCGTCGGGTTTCGCATCGTAGGGACCCACGATGGTGTACCGCGCCGCCTTTCCGTTTTTTTCAACCGTCACCGTAGCACCCACCCGCACCGCGCCACCCGGATTCTCTTTCTCGATCATGGTTACCCGCTTCAGGAGCGCCTCGAGCTCGAATATACGCGACTCGATAAGATTCTGCTCTTCGCGCGCCTCCGCATACTCGGCGTTTTCGGAAAGATCCCCATACTCCTTTGCGCGCTTCAAGTGTTCCGCAACGCGGACGCGCCCCTCACCTTTCAACTTATTCAATTCCTCTTTCAACTCATTGAACCGCTCCGGCGTAAGATATTGCGTTTCTGGCATAAATATTGTGGAAACTGCTCCGCACGCGGCGCGTATAAATTTTAAGTACGACCTTCGCGCGATGCGTTGCGTGCCGCCCGGACGCCATACGCATCCGTCCACAGCATGAGGCGGATTGTAATGTTTTCGGCGAGGAAATGCAACCCCGCGGAGAACGGGACGCGGGAGAACGCATTATTTTTCCATACCACCGGAACTTCCTTGATTCTGAACCCCAGCGCCTTTGCGAGCCCAAGCGCTTCAACGTCGAACGCCCATCCGTCCACGCGCGTCTTAGAAAAAATCTCGCGCGCCGCGCGCTCACTGAATGCTTTAAAGCCGCATTGCGTATCCCAAATCCCGGGCAGGAGCAATATTTGCGTGATAAGGTTTAACGCTTTCCCCGCAATCCTGCGGTAGAGGGGCTGCGGCGGGTCAAGCCTCGCGCCGCGGATTGCGCGGGACCCGATGACCACGTCATACCGCGCCTTCTCCTCTCCTTTAAAATAGGGAATCATGGATTGAAGCTGCTCAATTGAAGTCGAATTATCCGCGTCGGTAAAAAGACGGAATGCTCCGTGCGCCGCGAGAAACCCCTGGCGCACCACCCCTCCCTTCCCCTTATTCACCGCGTTGTCGATGAGCGAGAGATGCGGGATGGTTTTCGCCATTCCGAGCACCAGGTTCGCCGTGCCGTCGGTTGAACCATCATTCACCACAATAATTTCATACGAGAACCCCGCGCCGCGCAGGTAGCGGTCAACCGCAACAAGCGTCGCAGGGATACGGGTCTCTTCGTTGTACGCGGGGATGATGACGGAAAGAAAAGGGTGAGTCATAGTAATTAAGAAATCGAGTAATTACGTAATTGCCTGATTACTTAATTTCCAAGCGTAAGTATCTTTGCTCCTTCTTTCATAACTACTATGGTGTGCTCGAAATGTGCGGCAAGCGAGCCGTCTTTCGTGGCGAAACTCCCGTCCGAACGCTCCTTCACTTGTCCCGATCCCACCGCAACCATCGGCTCTATCGCAAGCACCATGCCGGGAAACAACTCCTGACCCCGCCCAGACGCCCCGAAGTTCGGCACCGCCGGATCCTCATGAAGCTCCCGCCCAATGCCATGCCCGGTGAGTTTATCGGCGACGGAAAAACCGGAGTGTCTCACGCGCGTGGCTATTGCCGCGCCGATATCGCCTATAGTATTCCTCGGCCGCGCCGCCGTGATTCCCGCCGCAAGCGCTTCTTCGGTTACCGCGCTCAAACGCCGTGCGTCAGTAGAAACATTTCCAACAAGCACCGTCCGTGCCGTATCAACATACCAGCCATCAAGCTTCAACCCGATATCAAGCTTCACCACATCCCCATCCCGCACCGCATACTCCGAAGGAATCCCGTGCACCACCGTATCGTTCACCGATACGCACAATACTGCGGGGTACTTCTCCCCGCTCCCGGGTACGCGGTATCCCAAAAATGCAGGAGTTGCCCCCGCTTCTTTAATCAGACTCCTCGCCCGCATATCAAGCTCCCGAGTCTCCACTCCTACCCGCACCATATCGCAGAGCGCATCAAGTATGTGCGCAAGGCGCTTCCCCGCATCGGCAAGCACCTTAATCTCCGCGGAAGTTTTAATGGAACTCATTTCAGTAGTACTCTCTGCCCGCAATATGCGCCACTTTGAGTCAACCCAAGAAACGAGGACGTTGGTGTATGCCGATACTCCAAGGAGGAGTGCCGCAGGGATGGCGCAAAGTGGCTATATCCCGAAGGGTTGCCGCCTCTTGTGGCGCAGGCATCGTTGCTCCTCGGAGCTGTACCAAAGGCACTAATCTCCTCGTCGCGCCTTGCCTGCACCCCAAGATTCAGGCAACGCGGGCGAGAGGTACTGCTGAAATGAGTTCTGATCATGAATTTTGGGCAAGTTCCTTTTCTATATGTGAAACCAGGCGGGCATAGACCTCGTCCCGCGTGCCGAGTCCGGAAACCTTCTTGAATCGATACCGACTTTTCAAAAACGCCACGACCGCAGGAATATTCTTCGCATAATATTTCATCCGGTTTTTAAGGTGCTCCATTTCATCATCCGAACGCTTCTCGATGCGGGCTCTGATTCCCACCCGTTCCAGCATTTCCTTCCTCGGAATGGAAAGATATATCGCGAGGGGGTCGGTGCGCCCCGCCTCACAGAACCATTTGTACACAAGCTTCGCTTCGCCAAGCATCTTCGGATTGCCATTGAAAAACACCCCCCTCGCCTTCGGCGTATTGAAAATCACTTCTTTGAACTTTACGCGGGCGAAGTGTGTGGGCGTGAGCATGCCTCTTCCCGAAGTTTCCCCGAATTTGAAAGCGTTCCGCGCGCGAGCGCTTTTGAGCGACCGAAGCCATCCGCCGAAGTCGAACTCCTGCAGCAAGGGATACTTTTCGAGAAGACGCTTCGCTTGGGTTGCCTTCCCCGCAGACGGGTCACCGAGAAGAATGAGATTGAATACCGGGGCGCGTTTCATCATGCTGCAATTCCAAGCGCACGCCACACATTTTTTTCGACGTCGCCGGCGGAGGGATTGCCGTCAATGGTAAAAAAATCGGTCCGTACGCGGAGCATGCCCAACATCGGAACCGTATTCGACTCATAGTCCGCAAGACGCCGCTCGATTGCCGCTCTCGTGTCGTCGCTTCTCCCCTCCTTCTCCGCACGAAGCAGGAGGCGCTTCAGAGATTCCTCTTTCGGTATATCCAAAAACACCGTCGCGAAGCGTGCCTTACCCCGGGACTCCAAAAGACCGATTAAAAATTCCGCCTGTCCCACTCTCCGAGGAATTCCGTCGAACACGATTCCCTTCTCCCGAGGGAGAGATTCGAGCTCCCGCGCCACTACGCTTAAAAGTTCCCCGTCCGTAAAAAGCCTTCCTGTCTTCAAAATATCTCCCGTACATTCACCGCTCGAAGTAACCACTTCGGCGTTTTTCCGGAGAATCGCTCCCGTGTCCCAAAAGAAAAAAGCAAGCTTGTCCGCAAGCATTTTTGCCTGCGTGCCTTTGCCCGACCCCTGCGGGCCGAGAACAAAAATTGCGTCGTACGTCATGGAGTAATCGCGAATAATGCGAATATGGATTCAATAATGCGAATGGAATCTATTTGCATTATTTGCCTTGATTCGCGTTATTCGCGATTACTCCTATTGTATCCCCTCGTACTCCCGAACGGTAAGCTGGGAATCAATCTGCCGCATCGTTTCGAGCGCAACCGCCACCACAATAAGAAGCGCCGTACCGCTCACGGTCAAAACCGCCACGCCGGTAATCGACTGGACAATGATGGGCAGCACCGCAATAAGTCCGAGGAAAATGGCTCCGAAGAACGTGACGCGGTTCACGGTTTTCGAGAAATATCGTTCCGTCATTTCGCCGGGCCGGATTCCGGGGATGAAGCCGCCGCCGCGCTGGAGATTTTTCGCGACCTCCGCAGGGTTAAAAGTGATGGAGGTGTAAAAATAAGTGAACGCAAACACGAGGAAAAAATAAATGATGCCGTAGAACAACTGGTTATTCAATACGCGGACCACAAACTCGTTCACCTGCGCTCCAACGGCAGGAATAAACGCCGTGAGAATCTGCGCAATGAACTGGGGAAAAAGCAGTACGGAAATCGCAAAAATCAAGGGAATCATGCCTGCTTGATTTACTTTAAGCGGCAGATAGCTCGAAACACCGCCGTACATTTTCATCCCGCGTACGCGGCGCGCGTACGCAACGGGCACCTTGCGTTCGCCCTCATTTAAGTACACCACGCCCAAGATTACGACGAGAAGCACCGCTACGAAGCCGATGTAGGTGGGAAGCCGGGCGGGAGTATAGGAAAGGAACGCGAGGCGTATATCTCCCGGAAGCTGGCTCACAATCCCCGCAAGAATAATCAGCGAAACGCCGTTCCCCACTTTATGCTCCGTAATAAGCTCTCCGAGCCATAAGGCAATCATAGATCCGGCGGTAATCGCCGCCACGTTAGTGAGCATGCTCCACACGCTCGGCTGCTCAATCACCCCCTGCGAAACAAGAAGCGTGAGGAATCCGTATGCCTGAAACACCGCGAGCGGCACGGTGAGAAGCCGGGAATATTGATTGAACTTCGCCCGCCCTCGCGCCCCATCCTCGTAATACATCTCCTTAAACTTCGGGAAGATGAGCGTCAGAAGCTGCATGATGATGGTTGCCGTAATATACGGCCCCACTCCCAACATCATGACCGAAAGATGTTCAAGCCCTCCTCCCGAGAAAAAGTTCAGGAAACCGAGAAGCTGGTTGGAGTTAAAATAATTTTCAAGCCGCAACGCGTCGACGCCTGGAATGGGAATCGCCGCAAGAAAACGGTATGCGACAAGAAACCCCAACACCATGAGCACTTTCCTGCGGATGTCGGGGATGCGAAAGATTTGGAGGAAGCGGTTCATCGTTGCTCGCTCTAATTATTACCAAATAAAACCGAACTCGGGCGTGGTATTCGCGTTAATTCGGGCGATACACGCCCTCCCGCTTTCTCAATCTTCATTTTAGCAGACGCCGAAGTCGGAATGCCGCGCACTTCAATTGCAATATCAATCTCGCCGCCGCCCAAAATCTTCACCACTCCCCGGAATTCAGTCGGTACGATTCCTATTTGCACAAGCACCTCACGGGTAACCGGCACCAATACTCCCTTGCTTCCCTGAAGAGGCCGGAGAGCAGCCACAAGCGCCTCAAGGCTAAGCGGGATGGCACGGTCACTCTTCGGTTTATTGCGAAAACCACGGCGCTTCGGAATCCGGATAATCAAGTCCCGCACCGCAGGGCGGAGCCGCCGACCCGCGCGGGATTTTTGCCCTTTCACACCGCGACCCGAATAACTCCCGCGTTTCCCGCCGCGTCCGATGCGTATCGCGCGTTTCCGCGCCGGAATTCTTTTTACGTCGTGAAGCTGCATGGATGTTATTGATTCCCTATGCTCGCTGTTTTTACACGGGCCGGGCGCAACTTCCGAAGCGCGGCGATTGTGGCCAGTCCATTCGTAAGCTTGTTGGGCGTCCTTCCCAAACACTTCGCGGTCGCATCTTTCACCCCCGCAAGCGCAAGCACCGCACGCACCGCACCGCCCGCGCGGATACCGTGTCCGGAAGGAGCCGGTTTCAAGAGAACGCGTGCCGCGCTGTACTTTGCATATACTTGATGTGGAATCGTCCGGTTATCGAGAAGCGAGACCGAAAACAGCGCTTTTTTCGCAGCCGCTTTTGCTTTCGCGACCGCTTGCGCCACGTCAATGCCCTTTGCGATACCGATGCCCACCTGTCCCTTTTCATCGCCGAGCACGAGAGTCGCCCGGAAACGAAAACGCTTCCCTCCCGCAACCACGCGCGTCACGCGCCGGAGATCAAGCATTTTCTCCTTAAATTCTTCTTTTCTTGCCGTAGGAATATTGCGCATGTGATTATAATTTCAATCCCGCCGCGCGCGCCCCTTCTGCCACCGCCTTCACACGTCCGTGATAACGGTATGCACCCCGGTCGAATGCCGCCTTCGCGACACCCGCCTTGACCGCTCGTTCGGCAATAATCGCCCCTACGCGCTCGGCAATGGAAGTTTTTCCTTTCTTGTCATTTCCGCCGGAGGCGGATCCACCTTTGGCGGACACTTCGCGGCTTGATGCATGCGCAAGCGTGATACCGCGGGCATCATCAATAAGCTGGACATATATCCCGCGGTTGCTGCGAAATACCGAAAGGCGGGGACATGCCGCATTTCCCACAAGACGCGCGCGGGTACGGTTCGCCCGCCGCATTCTCACTGTATTCGTATGTACTCTTGAATTTGCCATTTGTTTATGCCGCTGCACCTACAGTCGCCGCCGCTTTCTTGCCCGCCTTCCTGCGGATAACCTCTCCTTTGTAGCGGATTCCCTTCCCCTTGTAAGGTTCAGGAGGTTTCAGTGCGCGGATACGCGCCGTTATCTCTCCCACCAGGGTCTTATCCGAGCCGGATATTTTTACGCTTCCCTTCTCCACCGTAACCGCAATACCCTCCGGAAGAGGCATGCGAACCGGGTTCACAAACCCAAGATTCAACACAAGCGTTTTCCCGTCAAGCATGGCCTTAAAACCCACGCCTTCAATTTCCAGAACTTTAATAAACCCCTGAGAAACGCCCTCAACCGCATTTCTCGTGTGCGCCCATGTTGTGCCGCACGACGCGGAAAATTCCTCATCGGGACATTCAAAAGAAACTTTTTTCTCCTCGCAGAGCACCCGCACTCCGTGAAGTATGGCGACCACGAGCGTGCCTTTCGGCCCCTGCACCGTAATCCGCGCGCCGTCCTCACTGACACTCACGCCATCGGGAATCTGAATTGGTTTTTTAGTTAATCTAGACATCGTTTCTCGCTCGAATAGTTATCGAATAACGGCGAATGGTGTTCGAATATAATTTGTTTTCATTCGTGTGAAATTCGGGCGCTATCGTCATTACCATACCTCAAAAAGATATTCCCCTCCCACGTTTTGCTTGCGGGCCTCGACATTGCTCATTACTCCTTTTGAGGTCGAAAGGATGGCGATACCGAATCCCTGCCGCACCGGCCTCAATTCCGCATACGGCCGATATACCCGGCGCCCGGGCTTACTTATGATTTTTACATCCTCAATGCGAGGCTTCCCGTCTTCGTACTTCAACCGCACTTCAAGCATGTTCCGTCTGCCGACTGTCTTCCGCTGCACGTCTTTTACGAAACGCTTTTCAGCAAGCGCACGGAGCACGGCGTGGTCGACGCGAGAATAGGGAATGAGGAGCGATTCTTTTTGCGCCATTTGGGCATTTTTCACTTTTATAATCGTGTCGTAATACATCGTGTCTCGCTCCAATAATTATCGAATAGCGACGAATGGGATTTGAATATAATTTGGTTTTATTCGCATGAGATTCGGGCGTTGCCGCGTTACCATGATGCCTTCCTCACTCCAGGAATTTCCCCGCGAGTCGCCATCTCGCGGAAACAGATGCGGCATAACTGAAAATCCCGCATATATCCGCGCTTCCTTCCGCAACGGAAACAACGCAGCACAAAACGAGTGCTGTACTTCGGTGTCTTACGGCTGCGTGCTATGACTGATGTCTTTGCCATGAAACTTTTATTTCTTTGCCTCTTTTATAAACGACACTCCCAGTTCGCGGTACATCGCTTCGGCGTGCTCGCGAACCCTTTTCCATGGGACGATGTTCATCCCCAGAGAAAAAGAAACCGGAGACGCTTCCGGATTGATGTCGGGAAACACGACATGCTCCCGAACCCCGACATTTAAGACTCCCTTTTCATCAATTGCATGCGGGTTGATGCCACGAAAATCACGGATGCGAGGCAATACTATAGTAATGAATTTTCTGAAAAAATCAATCATCCGCGCGCGCCGCAGCGTCACCCGAAGACCCACGATTTGCCCCTCCCGCATCTTGAACCCGGCAATGGATTTGCGTGCACGTCGTATCTCCGGCTTTTGTCCGGTGATAAGCGCCACGTCTTTCATAAGCTGCGGCAACAATTTTTCCTCAAATTGCGGCTGGGCGCTCAAGCGACCCACGCCCACATCCACGACAATCTTCTCGATTATCGTGCGGACATTCACATTTTTTGTTGCTTCGGTTTTTTTCATAGTGGAATCAAAATGAAATGATGGCGTTTAGAGTATTGCTTTGCATTTCTTGCACACTCTGTTCTTTTTCCCTTTATTATCCGCATGATGTCCCACGCGGGTCGTGCGTTTGCAGGAAACGCACACCAGCATAACGTTCGAAGCATGCATAGGACGCGGCAACGCCACCATTTCTCCCTTCTGCCCTGCGGCCTTGGGCCGCGCCCTCTTTTTATAGAGATTCAAACCCTCCACCACAAGGCGATTCTCTTGCAGGAGTACGCGAAGCACCGTTCCCGTCTTGCTGCGGTCCTTGCCCGTCATTATCTTTACCTGGTCGCCTTTCTTGATATCCATCCCGTTAGAAAATTAAATCGGACGGCATACGAATATTGCCCTCATTAACCATCTCTATAATTGTTATTTTCTGAAGCATTTTTTCATTAATTTTCTAACGGGATCCATAACCTACACGATTTCTTCGGCCATTGTCATAAGCTTCTCGAATCCACGGTCCTTGAGCTCGCGCGGCATTGGCCCGAATACCCTGGTCGCCACCGGCTCTTTTTTTGCATCGACAAGCACCACCGCATTTTCGTCAAAACGAACATAAGAACCGTCGGAACGCCGCAACGCCGCGCGCGAGCGCACGACAAGCACTCTCACCACATCTTTCTTCTTTACCGTTTTGCGCGGTTCAGCTACTTGCACCGAAGCCACCACAATATCCCCCACTCTCGCATAGTGACGCCGCGTACCTCCCAAAACACGAAAACACCGCACGATTTTGGCGCCGCTGTTATCGGCAACTTTTAAAATACTTCTTTCTTGAATCATATTGAAATAATTTCGAAATTCGAATATCGAAATTCGAAACAAATTCTAAATCCTAAATTACGAACGGATGCGCGGTTTGGGATTTTGAGCATTGGAGTTTCGATATTGTTTAGGATTTCGGATTTCGTGCTTCGGATTTTCCCACAATCCGCCACCGCTTCTCTCGGGACAACGGTCGGGTCTCTTCAATCACCACACGGTCGCCGATTTTGTATGCATTGTTCTCATCATGCGCCTTCACCCGCGTGGTAACGGTATAATACTTATGGTATTTGGGATGTTTCTTGCCCTGTGAAATCGCGACCACGCGCGTCTTGCTCATGCGGTCCGAAACCACAATTCCCTCACGGACTCTTTTTTTTGTTTCTTGTTGCATTACTTTGTAGATGTTGCGGCATCAGCACGCCCTTGCAGCAGCGTGGCCATGCGCGCAATCGCTTTTCTCGTACTCCGCAGTTCCGCCACATTCTTCACCTTTCCGGCCGCCAAGTCAAACCGAAGTTTCCGAAGCTTCTCGCGCGCTTCGGCAACCATCTTCTGAAGTTCCGCTGTCGGCTTCGTTTTTAATTGTGCGAAATCGCGCCGCTTCATTTTATTCCTTTGTTATTATCCGGCTCTTGAAAGGAAGTTTGTGCCCCGCAAGCGTAAGGGCTCTTTTCGCCACTTCCGATTCCACACCGTCCACTTCAAACACCACGCGCCCGGGGAGCACTATCGCGACATAGTGATCCACGCTTCCCTTGCCGCCTCCCATCGTGGTCTCCGGCGGACGCTTCGTAATCGGCTTATCGGGGAATACCCGGATCCAAAGGCGGCCCCGCCGGTGCATGTGCCCTGTGATCGCTTTCCTTGCCGCTTCAATCTGGCGCGAATTGAGCCTTGCAGGTTCGAGCGCTTTCAAACCATACTGGCCGTACGCCACGGAAAGACCCCGCGTTTCCACCTTTCGGTTTTTTGAGCGGCCCTTGTGCCATTTCCGGTGTTTTACTTTTTTAGGGATAAGCATGATAGAAAATGCAAAGATTAAAAATCAAAATTAAAAAATACGGTTATCCCGCGGGGACGGGGCTCTTTTATCTTCATCTTTCGTATTCTCACTTTTATTTTTTTCCAAAAATATCTCCCCTTTGTAGATCCAAACTTTGATGCCCACCGTACCGTAGCTCGTGAAAGCGGTTGCCGTACCATAATCAATGTCCGCACGGAGCGTCTGCAGCGGCAGCGAACCGCGCACCAACCGCTCACGCCGCGCTATTTCATTCCCGTCAAGCCTTCCGCTCAAAAACAATTTTGCCCCTTTCACCTCCCGGTTCTGCATCATCTGCTCGATATACTTCTTCATTGTGCGCCGGAACGGGAGCCGCTTCTCGAGGTCCCACGCAATCTGCTGCGCCACATACACCGCCGCAATCTGGGAACGCTTGAGTTCCTCCACATTCAAAGAGAATCCGCCGGGGGCGTCTTTCCCCTCCGCCGCGCCGCCGCGCCTCTTCCGCACCAGCCGAAGTTCTTTCTCAATCGCTTTTGTAAGGTCTTCGATGCCTTTGCCGCCGCGCCCGATGATAAAACCGGGACGCGCCGCCTGAATAGAAACTTTCAAACTATTCGAAGTTCGTTCGATTTCCAAAGCGGAAACTCCCGCTTGAGCGATTTTTTCTTTAACCACGCGCCGGATTACTTCATCTTCCTCAAGGAAGCGCCCGCAGTTTCCTTTGAGAAGCCACCGTGCAGGCCAATTTTTTACCACTCCCATGCGGAATGATATTGGATTGATTTTCTGTCCCATGCGAATTTTGCCCGCGAGGGCAAGGTAGTTATACCGCAGTCCGAGCGGTTTGCAAAATTGAGCACCCCTCACCTTTGCTGCAAAAGCTTCCACTGCAGCTCAAAGTAAAGCGGAGAGACTCGACTGCGTCTATACTTGTAGTGGTAATCATAATCATTGCCGTAAAGGTGAGGGGTCAATATTTTGTAAATAAATTTTTCGTCTTCGACTCAAATTTATAACAAAATCTAGACTGATTTTCTCCTAAACATGCGCTTCCAGAATCCTTGCTGCTTTCCCGGCGCGCGGGGCTCCGCACTTTCAACTCCCGGCGTCCCTCCGGTTTTTTCTTTCTTCGGGCGATGGCGGTGCTCATGCGCTATTTTTGGTTTGCTCGTCGAAACAATAGAGAAGCGCGAAGGGCGCGGCACCGGAGATTCGGTGAGTACCAGCGTTATCCTGCTCATTTTCTTCTGAATGGGGGTTGCCATCCCCCGCGCACGGGGAAGAGAACGCTTGAGCATTGTCCCTTGATCCACGCGAATCTCGGAAATCACGAGATTTCCTGGCTCGATTTTCTGCTGCTTTGCATTTGCAACCGCAGAGCGAAGAAGTTTCAGAAGCGGCTTCGCCGCCCGCCGTCGCTGGAACATGAGCTCCGCCTCCGCTTCGTTCGCCATTCTGCCGCGGAGCAAACCGGCAACCGCACGAACCTTCCGGGGAGTCATGTGCAGATGATTCAATTGTGCGGAGATTCGCGCCATAGTTTTTTATTTCTTTGCTCCCGCCGCAGGCGCAGGCGCGGCTGTTCCCTCTGTCTTTTGTTCAAGGTCGCGCTGCATCTTTCCTCCGTGTTTCGTAAACCGGCGTGTCGGTGAGAATTCCCCCAATCGATGCCCGACCATCTCTTCGCTTATCCTCACTTCAATGAAGTCTTTCCCGTTATGGATCGCGAACATAAACCCCACCATCTCGGGGGCAATCTCCGATGCGCGAGACCACGTCTTGATTGCGGGCGCATGCTCCGCCTTCAACCCCGCAATCTTTTTCAAGAGGCGCGGGTCCACGTATGGGCCTTTTTTGGATGAACGAGACATGAGTACAAATTGAAGGTTTTAGTGAGTACCCCTCGGACGGCGTGAAACAATGAAAGAATTCGACCACTTGCGCCGGTTACGAGTTCTCCGTCCCCCGGTTACTTTCCCCCACAGCGTTTTGGGTTTCCGCGTACCGCGCGGCTGCCGGCCCTCACCACCTCCGTACGGGTGGTCTACCGGATTCATCACAGAACCGCGGACTGTCGGACGCACTCCCAGCCACCGCGACCGTCCCGCTTTTCCGATAACTACCAAATTATGCTCCGGATTCGACATCTGCCCCAACGATGCGAACGCTTCCCAGGAAACCCGGCGCACCGCACCCGAGGATAACTTGAGGTCGGTATGCCCATCGGCATTTGCAAGCACTTCCGCATAAGACCCGGCAGAACGCGCGAACGCACCACCGCTTCCGGGCCTGGTTTCCACATTATGTACCTGATACCCCACGGGAATATTCTTGAGCATCATGCGACTCCCTGTTTTAAGCGGCGCAGAATCTGCCGTCATAATCTCATCCCCCTCTTTTAATCCGTGCGGCGCAAGCACATAGCGAAGCGTCCCGTCGGCAAACTGCACTCTCGCGATAAACGCCGTGCGGTAGGGATCGTATTCAATACCCAGCACCCTCGCCGGCTCATTCATGCGCTCCTGGCGAAAATCCACCATGCGATACCGGCGCTTTACGCCACCCCCTTGATGCCGCACCGTAATGCGCCCCGCCGAGTTGCGCCCCGCGTGCGCCTTTAAGGTTACGAGAAGTTTTTTCACCGGCTTCGCCTTGCTCAAGCCACGGTAATCCACTCCCGTCATAAAACGCCGTGACGGCGTATATGGTGCGTAAGACTTCATAATAGTTATTTCCCAAAATCAATAGTTTCCCCCTTCCGCACGGTGATGAGCGCCTTTTTATGCCCGCCCTGCATGCTGCGCAATGCACCCATGCGCTTCTGCTTTGCGGGGCGGCGAACGATATTCACTTGCGTCACATGCACGCTGTACAAGCGCTCTACGGCTTTCCGAATCTCGGGCTTTGTCGCATTCGGTTGTACTATAAAAACATATTTCCCCTCCTTTGTGAAGGAGAGAGCTTTCTCGGTCTGCCATGGCTTTTTGAGCGGAAAAGGCGTTTTCATCCCGTTAGAAGCAGGCCGCGGTTCATGCCGCTCTGCTGATAATTAGCGAAATACTGACTTTTTGAACTGGTTATCATGGTGATTATAATAAAGACCTTGGCTTCTAACGGGATGAGCGGTGATATTGTTTTGCCAAAGAAGAAACCACCTCTTTATCCATAAACACGCGTTTGTGATTCAGAAGGTCGTAGACGTTCAATCCGGAAGAATGCACCGCCTTTACCTTAGGAAGATTCGCGGCGGCGCGGAAAATGCCTCTTTCCCGCTCTCCCGCCACAAGCAGTACATCAAACTTTTTCACTTTCAAAGACGACGCAGTAAGCGTCCGCAAAATTGCTGCGAGCATTTTTGTTTTTGGCTGCTCCGGACGAAGACCCTCAATCACTTTTATTGCGCCGCCCCTGAACCTGTCTGCAAGCACGGAGATAATCGCCGCGCGATTCATTTTTTTATTGATCTTTTGCGTATAATCGCGTTCTTTCTGCGGGCCGTGTGATTTGCCGCCGCCCACCCACAAAGGCGAGCGAATGGAACCGTGCCGCGCCCGTCCCGTTCCTTTCTGCCGCCACGGCTTCCTGCCGCCGCCGCGCACTTCACTGCGCCCCTTTGCGTGCGCCCACGGGCGACGCTTGTTCGCTTGCAAGGCAAGCAATACCTGGGCGACGAGCGCCGGCCGCGACGGTGCGCCGAATATCGTATCCGGCAACTCGATTTCGCCAATGGCTTCGTTCTTTAAGTTGTAGACGGATGTTTTCATCCCGTTAGAGACAGGTTCCACATACGGAACCGTAAAAAAACGAGTTGTTTCTCGCTTGATATTGTCTGTAATGTATTATTGTGTTTGTCATGAGCATATCGTGTTGTCTCTAACGGGATTCATGGGAGAATCACAATGCAAAAATAAGAAATTAAATTCTTTGCTGTGTTTATTTTTTAGCTTTCATTTCTAACTTTTGAATTTCCAAGAGTCCTCCGCGCGCTCCCGGAACCGCCCCCCGCAAAAGCAACGTATTCTTTTCCTTGTCCACGCCCACCACCATAAGATTCTTCACCGTCACGCGGTCAACTCCCATATGTCCCGCCATGCGCCGGCCGGGAATCACGCGCTGCGGCGTGGTGTTCCCGATAGATCCGGGCATGCGATGCCGGTTCTTCTGCCCGTGCGTCTTGGGTCCTCCGCTGAAGCCGTGCCGCTTCACCACCCCCTGGAAACCCCGCCCCTTCGTGGTGCCGCTCACCCGCACCACATCTCCCTCTTTGAACGTTTCGACGCTCACCGTATCGCCCACCTTGAGTTGCTCCTCGCTCGTCCTAAACTCCCGCGCCTCTCTTCCAAGCTTGAGTTGCACCGCCGTATACCCGTCGCGCGCGGCGGTACGCACGATTGAAACCGTGTTGGGCTCGGCTTTAATTACGGTGACCGGAATCACTTTTTTTTCCCGCCATATCTGGTCCGTTTTGAACTTTTTTCCCAAAAGGAATACCATAGTGTCTATAAAAAATCGCCCAAGGCGTGCCGGGCGAATGGGACATCCTTGTGCAATCCTTCACCCGCTCAAAACATTGAAGTGAGGGACCATTAAAGAGACTGGAATATGATAAGCCACGCCCCCAAAACTGTCAAACCCCCGCCCCTCCATGGAGGGGCGGGGCGCATACAACGAAATCAGACCATTTTTATTTCGATATCCACCCCCGCCGGCAAATTGAGGTTTCCCAACGATTCTATGATCTTCTGGGTCGGGTTCTCAATATCAATGAGGCGCTTGTGCATCCGAAGTTCAAACTGTTCCCGTGAATCCTTATGCACGAAGGTCGAGCGGTTCACCGTATACTTTTTGGTTTCCGTAGGAAGCGGGATCGGTCCCACCACCTTCGCATCGTTCCGCTCCGCCGCATCAATAATCTGGCGCGCGGAAGCATCTATCAACTTATGGTCGTAGGAACGGATCCGCAAACGGAGTTTTTGCGGGAAATCTTTTTCTGGTTGTTTCTTGGCCATTATGCGTAGGTTATAGGTTTTAGTTTTTAGTTGTAAGGTGCATGCATTCTCTAAAACCTAACACCTAAAACCTGTAACCTATTTGCTGATTTTCGTCACCACTCCTGCTCCGACAGTCTTTCCTCCTTCGCGGATTGCGAACCGCTGCTTCTCCTCAAGCGCAACCGGCGAGATGAGCTTTACGGTAATTTTTACCGTGTCGCCCGGCATCACCATTTCCATTCCCTGCGGCAGAGTAATTTCTCCCGTCACGTCGGTCGTGCGGATATAAAACTGCGGCTTGTATCCGCCAAAGAACGGCGAGTGCCGCCCGCCTTCCTCTTTTGAGAGCACATAGACTTCCGCGTCAAAATCGGTGTGGGGCGTGACGCTCCCCGGCTTCGCTATCACCTGACCGCGTTCCACGTCTTCTTTCTTCAAGCCGCGGAGAAGGATGCCCACGTTGTCGCCCGCAATCACTTCGTCCAAAAGCTTATTGAACATTTCAATCCCCGTCACCACGGTCTTTTGCGTGGGACGCAACCCGATGACTTCCACTTCTTCGTTCACTTTTGCCTTGCCGCGCTCCGCCCGGCCCGTTACCACCGTGCCGCGCCCTTCAATCGAGAAAATGTCCTCGATGGGCATGAGGAACGGCTTATCCAGGTCACGCACCGGGTCGGGTATAAACTCATCAAGCGCTTTCATAAGATCAAGGATTGGTTTCGCATCCGCCTCATCGGCTGACTTTGCGTTCAACGCTTTCAAGGCAGAACCACGGATAATCGGAATCGTGTCGCCGGGAAACTCGTACTTTTTGAGGAGCTCGCGCACCTCGGATTCCACAAGGTCAATAAGCTCCGGGTCATCCACCTGGTCAACTTTGTTTAAAAACACGACAATCGCCGGCACGCCCACCTGCCGCGCAAGAAGAATGTGCTCGCGCGTCTGGGGCATGGGTCCGTCGGCGGCGGAAACCACGAGCACGGCGCCGTCCATCTGCGCGGCACCCGTGATCATGTTCTTGATGTAGTCCGCGTGTCCCGGCGCATCAATGTGCGCGTAGTGGCGCTTTTCCGATTCATACTCCGAGTGGTGGAGCGCAATGGTAATGCCGCGCGCCTTCTCTTCCGGCGCATTGTCGATTTGGTCGACTGCTTCCTCCTTTCTCGCCCAACCTTTCATAAAAAGGACATGGGTTATGGCGGCCGTAAGGGTCGTCTTCCCATGGTCCACGTGACCAATCGTCCCCACATTCACGTGCGGCTTCGTCCGACTAAATTTTTCCTTCTCTGCCATTGGATAATAAAAATTGGGTTAATTTGTTGTACGACAATACTTCATTCTATGGAGAAAAGCCCGATTGTCAAGCACTATGCCTGTGGATTCCTCTGATATCATTTATTTCTTCTTCCCTTCAATAATCAACTGCTCAACGCTCTTCGGTACCGGTTCGTAGTGGTCAAATTCCATTGTAAAACTTGCACGCCCCTGCGTCATTGAACGGAGTTCCGTGGCGTAGCCGAACATTTCGGAGAGCGGCACTTTCGCGTCAATCACCTTCACGTTCACCCGGTCGCCAAGATTTTCAATCTTCCCGCGCTTGGAGTTTACGTTTCCCGTCACCTCGCCCAAAAAGTCAGGCGGCACGATTACCTGAAGCTTCATAACAGGTTCAAGAATCACGGGATTGGCGCGCTTCGCCGCTTCCTGGAACGCCATCGAACCGGCGATTTTGAACGCGGCCTCGGATGAGTCGACTTCGTGGAACGAGCCGTCGTAGAGCTCCACTTCCACATCGACTATCGGATAATGTGCGAGGATGCCCCGGTCAAGCGCTTCCTTCACTCCCTTTTCCACTGCCGGGATGAATTCACGCGGGATAACCCCTCCCTTGATTGCGTCCGTAAACACAAACCCCGAACTCCGCTCAAGGGATTTCACGCGCAAACGCACATGGCCGTATTGCCCGCGGCCCCCGGACTGCTTGATGTATTTACCCTCCGCTTCCGCCTCTCCCAAAATCGTTTCTTTGTAGGCCACTTGAGGTCTGCCCACGGACGCCTCGACGCCGAATTCGCGCTTCATGCGATCCACGATGATTTCAAGGTGGAGCTCACCCATGCCGGAGATAATCGTCTCCCCCGTATCCGGATCCCCCGCCACGCGGAACGTCGGGTCTTCCTCCGCAAGGCGGTGAAGCGCCGTTCCCATCTTTTCCTGGTCTGCTTTTGTTTTCGGTTCGATGCGAATACCGATGACCGGCTCGGGGAAAATAATCTTCTCAAGTATGATGGGCTTCTCGGGGTCGCAGAGCGAGTCGCCGGTCGTCGTGTTTTTGAGCCCCACAATCGCCGCGATTTCCCCCGCATAGACTTCATCCACTTCCTCCCGCTGGTTCGCATGCATTCGCACCACGCGGCCAATGCGCTCCTGGCTGCCCTTCGTGGCATTCAAAATGTAAGAGCCGCGCCGCAGCACGCCCGCGTAGTTGCGGAAATAGGTGAGCGAGCCCACATAGGGGTCCGCCGCGATTTTGAACGCAAGGGCGGTGAAGGGCTCCCCGTCGTCCGCTCGCCGTGAAATTTCCGCGCCGGACTTCTCATCGATGCCCTTGACCGGCGGCAAATCAAGCGGCGAGGGAAGGTAATCCACCACCGCGTCAAGCACAAACTGCACTCCCTTGTTTTTCAAAGCGGAGCCGCACAGCACCGGCACGATTCTGTTCTGAATCACCGATTTCCGCAACGTCCTCCGGAGATCCTCAAGTTCAATCGTTTTCCCCTCAAGATAATGCGCCATCACGGCATCGTCCGCCTCGACGATTTTTTCGACTAACTCATGCCGCCACTTTTCCACTTCGGCTTTCATATCGTCCGGAATTGGAATTTCTTTTATATTCTCGCCATGCTCACCCTCAAACCCGAACGCCTTGAGCCGCAGAAGGTCAACCATACCCTGGTACGTGCCCTCGGCACCGATGGGAAGCTGAATCGGCAGGGCGTTCGGGGTAAGCCGCTCGCGAATCGCGTCGAAACTTCCCCAAAAGCTTGCACCCATCCGGTCCATCTTGTTGATAAAGCAAATCCGCGGCACATGATACTCGTCCGCATAGTGCCAATTCGTTTCGGTCTGGGGCTCGACGCCGGAGACGCCGTCGAACACCACCACTGCTCCATCGAGTACGCGGAGCGAACGCTTCACCTCAACCGTAAAGTCAATATGTCCCGGCGTGTCGATGAGGTTGATGAGATGCTCGTGCTCTTTACCCTTTGCTTGCCCTGAGCCCGCCGAAGGGTCGCTTGTCGCTATATAGGTTGGCGTCCAAAATGCAGTCGTCGCCGCGGCGGTAATCGTAATCCCGCGCTCGCGTTCCTGCTCCATCCAATCCATCACGGTGTCTCCCGTGTGTACCTCGCCGATTTTGTGGGATACGCCGGTATAAAAAAGAATCCGTTCGGAAACGGTGGTCTTGCCTGCGTCGATGTGGGCGACGATGCCAATATTGCGGATTTTTTCTACGGGGTATTCTCTGGGCATAAGTTCCAACAATTTCTAAATCCTAATATCTAATTTCTAAACAATATCTAAATCCAAAATCCCAATGTCCAAACGAGGGTTTCGTATTTCGTAGCTTAATACCTGGCGAAGTGCGCAAATGCCCGGTTCGCCTCCGCCATGCGGTGCATGTCCTGTTTCTTTTTGATTGCTATGCCTTCATTCTTCGACGCCGAGATGAGTTCTTCCGCAAGTTTCTCGGCCATCGGCTTCCCTTTCTTTGACCGGGCGGCACCTACAATCCAGCGGATAGCGAGGATGAACCGCCGGTCGGGGCGCACCTCCTGCGGCACCTGATAGTTTGCGCCTCCCACGCGACGGGAACGCACTTCAAGCAAGGGCGATGCCTGCTCAACCGCTTTTTCAAAAATCTTTATCGGCTCCTCTCCGGTTGCCTTCTTCACCGCGTCAAACGCGTCATACACCAACCGCTCCGCAGTCGTCTTTTTCCCGTCGCGCATCACATAGTTGATGAAGCGCCCCAAATCCACGCGGCTGTGAACAACATCGGCCTTGTAGTGCTTTTTGTAGACTCGCTTCTTTCGCATCGTTGCTCGCTCTAATTATTACCAAATAAAACCGAATGGCGACCGAATGACATTCGAGTATGATTCGTTTTCATTCGTTTATAATTCGGGCGCTATTTCGGTCGTTTCGCTCCATACTTCGACCGCTGCTGTTTTCTGTTGTCCACTCCCGTCGTGTCGAGCACGCCGCGGACGATGTGATACCGCACGCCCGGCAAGTCTTTGACGCGCCCGCCGCGAATCACCACAATCGAGTGCTCCTGCAAATTATGCCCCTCACCAGGAATATATGCCGTGACTTCCATGCCATTCGTGAGCCGCACGCGCGCAACTTTCCGGAGCGCGGAGTTCGGCTTCTTCGGAGTCGTCGTGAACACCTTGACGCACACCCCCCGCTTGAACGGAGATGAGGAATCCACGGGACGGTTCTGAATCGTATTAAAATAGTACGACAACGCAGGCGATTTCGTCTTCGTCTTGAGCGGCGTTCTGCCGTATTTTACGAGTTGGCTGATGGTGGGCATAACGGGTAGGTTATAGGTAATAGGTTTTAGGTTGTAGGAAACAAGAGAAAGGATACATTACGAAGCTCCGCGTTGCAAGCGTTCAAACTCCTTAAATCCGGAGTCCGGTGAATAAGGAGAAAAGCACCCGCATGACGGGAATAATCAAATCAAATCCGAAAAAGATAAATATAAGGAGCAGGATGAGCCCGTTCCGCTCAAGGAATGTGATGACTGCCGCGCCGCGGTTGGTGCGCGGGAGTATCGCGTAGAGCACCTTCGAGCCGTCGAGGGGCGGGAGCGGCACCAGATTGAAAACCGCAAGAAGAATATTTATCTGCACAATCAGCGCGAAGAATGCGACGAGAATGGAGCTTGGGTCGAACGCGTACACGAACCGCACCAACACTCCAAAGACAATCGCTATCGCGAAGTTCGCTGCGGGCCCCGCGAACGCGATTTTTGCCGCAGCGGCAACCGGGTTCTTCAAATTCCACGGATTGTACGGCACCGGCTTCGCCCACCCCACCACGAACGCCCCGCCGGAGATGAACCACAATACCGCCGGAAGGAGTATCGAGCCAATCGGGTCAATATGCGGAATCGGATTCAAGGTGAGCCGCCCGAGGAGCCGCGCCGTGGGGTCGCCCAATTTTTCCGCCATCGCCCCGTGCGAGACCTCGTGGATCACGACGGAGAAAACAAGCACGAGAAGCTGAAAAATGAGGAGCGAGATGCTGTCCATTTTGTTCTACATTTTATACTTTGCCCGCAAAACTAGCGAGATTAATCATATTCCGTTTATAAATTTTCATTGCAAATTCTTCCATATCTTTTCTTCTAAGGTTGGAAGTTTTAATGATGCTATTGTCTGAATCATTAAACATAATCTGCGCTCCGAGTAAATATTTTCCTATAGTTTCTCCCTCGGGTGTTTTTGCCTCTCGGCAGTTTTCGGCAATTATCTTTTCGCACTCCCCAAGATATTTCCTTACATCTTCACCTTCAATCGCCGCGCTTATAATTTCAACGGCTCTGTCTTTAGAAATACTGGATAAAAGCGGCACGAGCATGTCCTTCACTGATTTGTCTTGAAATGGAGAGTTGTATATATGAAATACTTCGTCCAATTCAGCGAAGGTAAAATAAGCAAAAGCCTTCATCATTCCGTCAAAACTTTCTTCTGTTATTTCTGGTAGCTCCGCAGTAGAAAATGGCGATTGTTCATCAGAAAACAACCCAGACCAAACATTTATAGCGTTCTCTCCAAAAATTCGCGCAGTAAAAGCTTCCTTGTCGGTGATTTTTTTACTACTTTTCATCTCCTCAATTTTAGTTAAGTACTCCTTGAGGAAAGCTGAACCAATTTGAATGACTTTATGATTGTTCATATGCCACACTTCAGGCAAACTCGTCGAGCAAGTTCCCGAAATAAAGTTCGTGCGCCCGGCAGGACTCGAACCTGCAACCCCTTGGTTCGAAGCCAAGTACTCTATCCAATTGAGCTACGGGCGCATTTCCTCGCTCATCCTAGCAGGTTCAAAGAATAAGTGAAGTATAAAGATGAACTGTATATAAAATATTATGCAATAATTCACCTATGGAACGCTCCCTTCCTTCACTCGACAATCGGCTCGCCACTTTCGCGCTCATCGCGGTAACACTCCTCGTCTACGCGCAGGCATTGCCAAATGCATTCGTCTGGGACGATGAAGAGCAGGTGGTGAACAATCCCGTCATTCAGGATATGCAGAATATTCCTGCAGTCATTACCGGAAGTACTTTCTCCACCGGCGGCGGGGGCCTTTCCGGCACGTTCTACCGCCCGATCGTCACAATCTCCTATCTATTCAACTACCAATTCTGGGGAGTGAACCCGTGGGGGTATCACCTTTTCCAGATTCTTCTCCACGCGGCAACCGCACTCCTTTTGTTCTGGATTCTCCGCCGGCTTCTTGAATCATTAAACTCCCCGCTTACGACATGGCTCGCATTCTCCCTTGCGCTCATCTTTGCGATTCATCCGGCGCAGGTGGAAGCGGTTGCATATGTGGGAAGTGTTGGCGACATACTCGCCGCGTTTTTCGCGCTTCTTTCCTTCGCACTTTTACTTGCAGGAATCGACAAAGAAAAAACGGCGATTGAAGGGCACCACCTATGGGGAAGCATTGCCGCGGGCGCGCTTGGCCTCTTTGCAAAAGAGAATGCCGTGATGATTTTCCCCATCGCCGCACTGTATCTTTTCTTCTTTACCCCTTCACCGCGAAAAATATTCACACGCTACATCTTCGGCGCGGCGGGCGGGATACTTCTTTATCTCGGCATACGATTACTCATCGCGCACGTCCCCTTCGGCGGAGCACCGCTCTCACCCATTGCGGAAGCGAGTTTTGCGGCGCGGTTTCTCACTATACCCGCGGAAATCCTCCACTACATTGTGTTATTTTTCTTCCCGTCATATCTCTCCGTCTCGCAACACTTCGTGATTACTTCTCCTTTTGCAATCGGTTTTTGGGGCCCGCTCGCACTCCTCGCGCTCGCGGGAATCATTGTAGGGAAATTTTTAAAAAATGCGGGCGCGGCGGAAAAGAAAATAGCGCTCTTCGGCATCGCATGGTTTTTCCTCGGGCTTTTGCCGGTGCTCAACATCATTCCCCTCTACATGACCGTCGCCGAACGCTGGCTCTACTTTCCCATGGCGGGATTACTCATCACCGCAGGCGTGGGGATTTTTGTAGTACTACGAGGCGCAACCACGCGCACATTTCGCATATGCCTTGGCGCGGCGGTGTGCATCATCCTCCTGCTTTCATTCCGCACCACACTCCGTATTGGCGACTGGCGCGATGGACTCACACTCTTCGGGCACGATATCCAGCACACCGCGAACAGCTTTGACCTTGAAAACAACTACGGCACGGAGCTTTTTCGTGCAGGACGGTTCGCGGAGGCAGAAGAGCATTTCGCGCGTTCCGTGGTGCTCCAGCCGCGATGGACGATTTCCCGCAATAATCTCGGCGCCTCATACGGCAGAAAAGGAGACGATGTTCGCGCGGCGGAAGAATACCACGCATCAATCGCCATCGGCGATTACTACCTCGCGTACGAAAACCTTGCCGGACTCCTCATCCGCACAAAACAATTCGACGAGGCGCGCGCACTCCTTGAAAAAGGGCTACGAATTCTTCCTTCAAACACAAACCTCGCGGCAATGTACAGATCGCTTCCGGTTGGCGCAAAGAAGTAACTCCACGGACTAAAACATCCTGCATCCATCGGTTGGTAGAACGAGGTATTTTTGCTTGCTATAGTACCGCCGCGCGTGGTAATAAATAAAGGACAGCTAGGGTCGCATGCGCGACCCGTTAACAACAAAAAACCCCCGAACCCGCAAAAAAAATGAACCTCAATGATACCCTGATCCCTTTATACTTCATATCGAAAACACTGGCATTAATCACCACAATGAGTTGCTTCGGGGCATTTATGGCCGACGCTTTCCTCTTTGGCTTCCTATCCAAGAAAAAAATCCACCTGTTGCTTCTTGGTGGCATCTTTCTGACTGCAACTGCCTACTTTTCTTCCACAAGCTACGCTCCGCAGGAAACCTGCTTCGTGGATAAGAACGGGAATGTGGCCGCCTCGTTCCCCCGCAAGACTGTGCTGTGGGAATGGGATTATCAGCGCGACTCTCACGGGGAGCAAAATTGCTCTCCTACGCCCGCAAGGAGGTAGAAGTCGAATGGATGAACCCCATCCCAAAATCGACGAATTTCATCCACATGACTCTCGTTGTGGAAAAGATACCTCTGCCGGAAACGGCTGCAAGGTATTACCAGGCGCTTGCAAGTGTTTCGCCCGATACGAAAGTCAGAGCCAGTGAAGAATCTATATTATTCAAGAAAGTCGCGAGAGCAGCACTCGTCGCGTTCAGTGAACGTGAGAATGAGAAGGTGGGCAAAT
>Ga0082335_1001000_pt1 | contig 65522 bp, 54 predicted proteins | sample Subgrocontami58m_FD_72375 | JGI IMG/M metagenome (GOLD analysis project Ga0082335, IMG submission 72375) | Subsurface groundwater microbial communities from S. Glens Falls, New York, USA - GMW37 contaminated, 5.8 m (SPADES assembly) (version 2) ... | reverse complement strand
GCCATAGAGAAGACAATCGACTACGCCTGCAAACGGGTGCACGCCGTGTTCAGTCTCTTCGGCGTCATGACGGAGAAAATCCGCCGCGATGAATTGGAACATCTCTTTTGCAATGTTGAGATGCCGCTCGTTTTCGTCTTGGCGGACATGGAAAAGAAAGGGGTATTGCTGGATCTTAAACTGTTCCGGCAGTTGGCCGAGGAGATGACGCAGTTGCTCTCTCTGTCGGAGGAAAAAATTTACCGGCTGGCGGGTGGAAAATTCAACATCAATTCCCCCAAACAGCTGCAGACCGTACTTTTTGAAGACCTGGGATTGACACGGGGAAGGAAGACCAAAGGCGGCTATTCTACTGATGTTGATGTTTTGATGCAACTGGCGAAAAGTCACGAATTGCCCGCGGAGATACTTGCTTACCGCAGCCTCGCCAAACTCAAATGCACTTACATCGATGCCTTGCCCCTGCTGGTCAATCCGGAAACCGGCAGGATACACACCTCCTATAACCAGACGGCCACTGCTACCGGAAGGCTTTCGAGCAGCAACCCCAACCTGCAGAATATCCCCATCCGGACGATGGAAGGAAAAAGGATCCGGCAGGCCTTCATTGCCCCGGAGGGCTGGGAGATCATTTCAGCCGATTATTCCCAGATCGAACTGCGGGTCCTTGCGCATCTTTCCCGCGACGGGGCGCTCATGGAGGCTTTTGCCGCGGGAGAGGATATTCACAGCCGGACGGCCGCGGACGTTTTCGGTATATTTCCGGCGATGGTGAGCGCGGAAATGCGGCGGCAGGCCAAGGTAATCAATTTCGGCATTCTTTACGGGATGAGCGCCTTCGGTTTGGCTAAAGAACTGGGGGTGCCCCAGAAGCAGGCCCAGGCCTATATTGACGGTTACTTCCGCCGCTACGAGGGGGTGCGCAGGTATCTGGACGGCATCCTTGAGCAGGCGCGCCGGGATGGTTTTGTCACCACCCTCTTAAAGCGTCGCCGCTATTTGCCCGAGTTGGCTAACGGCAACCCGCTGATCAGGCAGTTTGCCGAGCGCATGGCCATCAATACCCCGATTCAAGGGACGGCGGCCGATCTGATTAAGGTGGCGATGTTGAATATTGCCGGCCGACTCCGTGCCAGGGGGCTTTCGGCGGCGATGATTATGCAGGTCCATGACGAACTGGTCCTGGAAACGCCGGCAGATGAAAAGGCGGAGGTGATGGCGCTGGTGAAGGAAGAAATGGAGGGGGTCATTGAGCTTATCGTACCCCTCAAAGTGGACATCGGTTCCGGTAAGAACTGGGACGAGGCGCACAGTTGACGGCTGGGTCTCATTTAAGGGGAGGAAAGTCCATGGAAAAGCGGGCGGGAAATTGGTCCTGTTTTTCCTTGAAAAAGGCGGCTCTTTGGGATATAAAAGCGGCGAAATCGAGAATGGGCGGTTAACTCAGCGGGAGAGTGCTACCTTCACACGGTAGAAGTCGCTGGTTCAATCCCAGCACCGCCTACCATGAAAATCAAGGGGTTAGCTATAATGGCTAACCCCTTCTTCAATTTTGTGGCGGGTGTTGGTGGCGGATATGCCAATATCAGTGTAAATTTTCCTTCCAGGGTTGTAGAGCGCGGTAAGTTTTGATTGGCTGATGGCATGGAGGTAGATTCCCGTCGTCCGTACATTTCTATGGCGGAAACAACATCAGCCTGATTGGAAAAGATCACGTGATCTAATGTGTTGACAAAGACATTGCTTGATAATATGATATAATCAGATTATCTGACTAAGGAGAAATTTATGCGCACCATCACAGCAACCGAGCTTGCCCGCAACTTCAGGGCAATGTTTGATCAGGTTGAGTTCAAGCACGAAGAACTCGTTGTTGTACGGAACAACCACGAAGTAGCACGAATCATTCCCGGTCCAGCCAAGATGACGGCTCTGGAAGCGATGGCAGACCTCTATCGCACCTTACCCGATGAAGCAGCCTGCGGCTGGCTCAATGATTCCCGGTCGGCCGCAGAGCAGCTGACCGATGAGGTGAGCGATCCATGGGCTTCCTGATAGATACCTGCATCTGGATTGACGTCGAGCGGGGTGCACTTTCTCCTGCCGACGTGGCTACCGTCACGGGGGAGGAACCGATTTTCCTCTCGCCGGTGGCTATTGCGGAACTTAAATTCGGCGCGGAGAACGCCGCCACGCCCGATCTTCGCCAGAAGCGCCTGGCCGCCCTGGCGCGCCTGAAGAGCAAACCCATCCTAATGATTGATGAAACGACTGGTGAAATTTTCGGCGATGTAGCCGCCCAGATCAGGAAACAAGGTTCACAGCACCACTACCGCGTGCAGGATTTATGGCTTGCCAGCCAATCGATTCAACACGGGTACCGCTTTCTGACGCATAACCGCAATGACTTTGCCGACATCCCTGGGCTCTCTCTGGTGATCTGGGAAGACGCAGTGAAAACGGTGGGGAGGCCATGAACCAGGAAGAAGCCAAAAGACTTATCAGGGAAACCTTCAACAACAGCTTCGACGAAGGCGACCATTGCCATGAGGAGACTTGATTTACGAAGAACGTGGAACTGGCAGTGGAAGGAACATCCTGGCAATCAAGGTAGACCTGTTAAAAGAATTTGGTCCGTCATCGTCGGGAAAGACAATAATCATCGCATCGACCGAAGACAATGTTGCCGTGGAGGGTATGAAGAGGCTAAGGTCGGCTTGAATGTTTATAGTGGGGAATCTTCAGCGATATAATCATAAATATCCTCCAATGAAGCGACGGCCTTGTCGGTCCAAATCAGTTCCGCCATTTTTTGGATAACCTTTCCAGCGCCTGAGCGTGCGTCATAATTTAACCGTTCTGGATGTTTGTCTCGCCTGCTTCAATCTTTTCCAGAAGATACAGCCGGTACATCAAGTATATTTGTGACACTTATTGAGACACTCCCAACAATTTCCCATATATTCATTGACCAATTTTAACATTAACAGCTCTTCAAAACTGATTTCTAGACCAGTAATACAGCATGGATGGACGCAATAATCGTCGCTAAAGTAACTTTTGTCTGGCTCATGCTTGGTTTTAATGACTTCCGTTTTCACTTTCAATTCCATGTAGCGCCTTTTGGTGATGGGAAGGTTATCGAAGAAGACCCGGTGGGTGTGGCCGGCAATTATGGTCGTGATGCCTCTGTCGTTATGGGTTGCCCAATAGTGGAGGCAGTCGTCTACCTCATTACAGAGGCCGGGATTTGCGGCAGCCCTGGTTTTGTCTTTCGCGCCCAGTCGCTGGAAGCCTGCCCAGAAAATGTGGACAAAGAATTTGCTGATACCGGCTCGCCAGTGCATTTCGGGTCTGCCTGGTGGCCGTGGATCATGAGGATTGTATTATTCAGGATGATGCCATCATAGATTTGGATTCCTGGAAAGAGGGATTGGTATACCGGCTCATTGTCCTTCCAGTAAAGGTCATGGTTTCCCCATACTTTGAGGTAGCGGGTCTTCTCCGGATCGGGGTCATGGAACTTGGTCAGAAGCTCGTAGACCGGCGTATGGGTGATGTAGATCTGGTCAAAATTGTCATTCTCCCAAAGTTCCTTGGCGTCGCCCAGCTCGATGTAGGTGAAGCCGTTTGCCAGGTGACATTCCAGGATGCAACGATAAATGAGGGAATTCTTGGCAAAGTCATCGGCGCCGGTGACGTCGCCGCGGTGCATGTCGGACATGATAATCAGCTTTGTTGCTCGGGACATGGTCAGATGCTTGACTCATGTCAGGTCGGGAAATTTCATGGATGGTCAACTGTAGGGAAAGGGAGATTTTTAATAGGCATAGCCGGCATATTATGGTATGCGCATCGCCATATGTTTTAGGAAAAGGTTGCCGGATGACCATAATTGTCGAAAAGAATTGGTGGCGGATCATATTTAAAAAAGACGCCACCAGTGGGTGTTTTGCGCAAACGCATGATTGCCACTTTTTCGTTTGTCCTGTCCAAATGGTATCGGAATTTTGCCATGGATGAAATCCGCATCAGCAAAATAGTGCGTTCCCGACGGAGAACCGTCGCCCTGGTGATTACGCCGGAGGCCGAGCTGATAGTGCGAGCCCCTTTACGTGTACCTCTGTTTTACATAAAAGGACTGGTGGGAAAGAAAGAGGCCTGGATAAGGAAAAAAATGTCCGAATTATCAGGCAGGGCCAAATCACGGCCCAAAGCCTTTGTCGCGGACGAGGAATTCTTATATCTGGGGAGGAGTTATAAACTGCACATCGTTGCCGATGCCGCTACCGGTGTGGAGATCAGGGAACAGTTCCTTTGCCTTTCCGCAGGAGTACTGCCCGGCGCGAGGGAAGCCATAATCGGCTGGTATAAAGCGGAGGCGAGAAGAGCAATTGCTGAACGTTGTGAACTCTACGCCAAGATCGCGGGATGCGCACCGTCTTCCGTAAAGATTACGGGTGCTCGTAAACGCTGGGGGTCATGCGGCCCGAAGGGTACGCTCAACTTCAGCTGGCGCTTGATCATGGCGCCCCGGGAGGTCGTCGATTATGTCGTCGTGCATGAACTGGCGCACATCGGGCAATTGGATCATTCGCCGGCCTACTGGAGCAAGGTGCGCGGTATTCTGCCGGATTACCGGGTGCAGGAAAAATGGCTGAAAGATAATGCGACCCTGCTGGACATATAACGCTTTTCCCCCCACGGGAAGGATGTAAGCATGGAATTACGTGTATATTACGAGGACACTGACGCGGGCGGCGTTGTCTATCACGCCAATTACATTAAATATATGGCGCGGGGACGAACGGAATTCTTGCGGGCAAGAGGGCTATCTCAGGATCTTCAAACACGGGGATATATTTTTCCCGTGGTCAGGCTGGAGATTGACTACCTTTCGCCGGCCTTTCATGACGACCTCATCAAAGTTGACACGGTTGTAGAGGAGATAGGTAAAACCTCCATTACCTTCCGGCAGCAGATTATCCGTCCGGCGGACGGCAAGCTTCTGACGGACGGCAAAGTAACGGTGGTCTGCGCCGGACTGACAGGGAGAGCGAAAAGGCCGCCGCCAGAGCTTTTGCGGGCCTTGCAGACCAAGTAGCGGGCGATGGCGGCATGTCCGGATGAAGAACTGATATTGTCGTCGTTCCTTTCCGGAAAGGCAGACTCTCACAGCCTACGGAGCATCTATGGCTCATAGTGACCGCAATAATTCACCTTCGCGCGTGCCGCTTATTACCACTTTTCACTACGGATGGCTGGTACTGGGACTGAGTTTTCTCTCGACTCTGACGGCGGCCGGCATCCGTTCGGCGCCGGCCGTGCTGATTCACCCTTTCGAGGTGGAATTCGGCTGGAGCCGCGCCGCTATCGCCTCCGCTATCAGCATCAATCTGTTGCTCTATGGCGCGGCCGGACCTGTGAGCGGCTGGCTGCTCGACCGCTTCGGGGCGCGTCGCGTCATGATGGGCAGCCTTTGCCTGCTTTTGATCGCGCTTAGCGCCACTGCCCTCATGACCGAATTCTGGCAGCTTGTCCTTCTCTGGGGCATCGTTATCGGACTGGGCGCCGGCGGGGTCGGCTCCGTCCTTTCCGCCACGATCGCCAACCATTGGTTCGAGAAACGCCGCGGTTTGGCCCTGGGAATCGCCAATAGCGCCAGCTCAACGGGGCAGATGATCTTCCTGCCTTTATTAATGGCCTTGATTGTTTCCGTCGGCTGGCGCGTCGGTACTTTGGCTATGGTGGCGGTGCTCGCCGTGCTTCTACCTTTTGTTTTCTTGTTGATGCGTGACGATCCTGCCGACATCGGTCTCACACCGTATGGAGCGGAGGAAGGCGAGAGAGGGGAAGGCGGCGGGGTTGCCGCCCTGCGCGCTGTTTCCCCGGCAGCGGAGTCCATTTCTTTTATCGATATCTTTCAATCCACCAATTTTTGGCTGCTGGCGGGCAGCTTTTTCGTTTGCGGCGGGACATCCATGGGATTGATCAGCACTCACCTGGTGCCCTATTCGATCGACCGGGGAATTCCTCAGGTGACAGCGGGCGCAATGATGGGAATCATGGGGGGATTGAACTTTGTGGGCAGCTTCCTGTCCGGTTGGGTCATCGACCGTGTTGAACCTCGTAAATGGCTGGCCCTGGTTTTTGCTTTGCGGGGCGTTTCGCTACTTATCCTGCCTTCCGTGACCAATTCCCTGGGCCTTTTTGCCTTTGCCGTCATCTACGGCCTGGACTGGTTTGCCACGGTTGCCCCCACCGTCGCTTTGACCGCTGATTGTTTCGGCGTCAAGGCGGTAGGCAGGGTATATGGTTGGATTTTTTTTGCCCATCAAATCGGGGCGGCCCTTATGGCTTCGGGCGCCGGTTTTCTGCGGGTTTACCTTGGCGATTATAAGTTCGCTTTCCTGATCGGCTGCGTCCTTGCCATGGTGGCGGCAATCCTGGCGCTGAAAATAAACCCCCGCAAGGAATAATCATTTCAACCTATATTTTTCTTGATTTTTTTTCGGCCCTGCTATAAAAGACAGACCACCTGCGGGCAAGTTGCATTGCTGAAATAGCCAGGTAGTTTTCTCGTGTTATGCCTTATCGTTTTGCCTGTGGTGCCAGATTGCAGGTAATTATAAATGGGCCCTTAGCTCAGCTGGTAGAGCAACTGACTCTTAATCAGTAGGTTGCCGGTTCGATCCCGGCAGGGCTCACCAATTAAAGCAAGGGGTTAGGTGATTTGCCAACCCCTTGCTTTTTGTATAACGCACATGGCTTCTGCTATCAAGAATTCGGGAGCATCATAAAAATTTGCTCGGCAGGGGCAAGCAGGCGCCGGGCAAACTGGGAATAATCTTGCATTAACTGAAAGAATTATTCATATTTATTTGAATAATACGAAGGGTTCCAGGGTGGAACCATAGACAAAGGAGAATTGAAGATGCCAGAAGGAACAGTGAAGTGGTTTAATGATGCAAAGGGGTTTGGTTTTATCGAGCAGGACGGTGGCAAGGATCTCTTTGTTCATCATTCCGCAATCCAGGGAGAAGGCTTTAAATCGCTGGGCGAGGGTGATCGTGTGAGTTTCGATGTTGTCCAAGGTCCTAAGGGGCCTGCCGCAGAGAACGTGCGCAAGATCTAGAACTGATTATCGGGTTTTCATAATCGGCAGGGTCGTGACATTAGTGGTGAGCAGAAAAACTCCCTGATTCCGGCCCTTGCTGCATTCATGATTGCACGGCAGCTTCGCGAAGGCCAGGTGACCGGAGAGAACGAAGAGCTTTACCCATCCAGGTACCGTAAAGAGTCCTCGATCAGGGGACCGAGCTCCGTGCCGGAAGCAGGGCGCTGCCCAATCGCATCGGACACAGGTTGAGGCGATGAGTCGCTAAATAGATGGAAAGGATCGGGCGAGCTGTTTTTGGGACCCGATCGTGTCGTCCACCTGTTGATGCGAATCCAGGCAGGCCGTTGGTTTGGTCCTCCTGGCGATGGTTAGCCAGTGAGGGTTCGGAAGAACTGCCTGAGTACATTATCTTGCCCAACGAGGCCATTACGGCCTTGCTGGAGTGTCGAAAAAAATCATTCCGAAATCACCAATGAGCCGTCAGGGCCTTACAAACCGCTTAATTGAGGTTTGCCGTGCTCTAGTTACATATTCTTTGATTTCCCTTCTTTTAGCCAATAATTAAAGTCTTTCATCAGAATGCCGAATAACATTCTATCTAAATAGAATAAGGATGACTGATTTTTACCAGTCGAAAAATTCATATTTAAAGATGTTAGTACCGTGAAAGAAATTTTTTTGCCTGAGCGATATGACTGAATCAGAGGAGTGAAATAAAATGAATATCAAGTTAAGTACAAAGCTGATCGGCGGTTTTGGCCTTGGAGTCGGTGCCTTGGTGGTGATAAGTCTATTGGCCTATTTCGGTAATGGAAGGCTCCTTAAGAATGCCAAAGAAGTTACACAAAACAAAGAGGTGGACCGTCTTTTGACCCAATCGGAGGTGGATCACTTGGTCTGGGGCCGTAAGGTGGTCAATGCGGTAGCAGATCCTGAGGCGAAAAAGCTTGAGGTCCAATTCGACGCGCATAAGTGCAATTTCGGGAAATGGTTCTACGGGGAAGGGCGTAAGGAGGCTGAAAAAACAGCCCCCTATCTCGCAAAGTTTTTAGTGAGCATGGAGGAGCCTCATACCAAACTTCACCAGTCTGCGGAAAAACTAAATGAATTGATGGAGAAAGGAGAAAAAAACGAGGCTTTAACCTTTTACCTTCAGACGACAAGACCCATCATCGGGCAGCTGGTCGATACATTCGACATTATGCGAGCGGAGATAAAGAAAAATGCCATGAGCGATGAAATACTGGTCCACGCGACGCGCAGCAATCAGCTGACGATCGGATTACTGGGTTTAGTATTTTCTGTAGTCTTCATCGCCTTATCCTTCTTTCTCACCCGGAGCATCACCGGCCCCCTGAACATGGTCATCGCCGGTCTGACGGATGGCGCCGACCAGGTAGCGGCGGCGGCCAATCAGGTCTCTTCTGCCAGCCAGTCGCTGGCCGAAGGGACAACTGAGCAAGCTTCAGCCCTGGAAGAGACATCTGCTACCCTTGAGGAGATGTCCTCCATGACGATGCAAAATGCCAACCATGCAAATCAGGCCAAGTCCATGATGAAAGAAGCGGACCAGATCGTGGAGAAGGTTAACCGGCAGATGACGGAAATGTCCGGCGCCATCGGTGAGATAACACGCTCGAGTGAAGAGACGGGGAAAATCATCAGGACGATCGACGAAATTGCCTTTCAGACGAACCTCCTGGCCCTGAATGCAGCGGTGGAGGCGGCGCGGGCCGGTGAAGCGGGAGCAGGATTTGCCGTAGTGGCTGACGAAGTGAGGAACCTGGCGATGCGGGCCTCGGAAGCAGCGCAGAATACGAGCAATCTGATCGAGAACACGATCAAGGCCGTACGGAACGGCAATGAGCTGACAAGTACGACCCAGGAAGCCTTCAGGGAAAATGCCGAGATTTCGCGGAAGATCGGTCAGTTGGTTGCTGAGATCGCCACGGCATCCGAAGAGCAGGCGCAGGGGATTACCCAGCTGAGCAAGGCGGTTGCGGAAATGGACAAAGTGACCCAGTCCACAGCGGCGAATGCCGAGGAGTCGGCGGCGGCGGCGGAGGAGTTGAATGCTCAGGCGGAGCAGATGAAAGGTTTTGTAGAGGAACTATCTGCCGTTGTCGGCGGCAGGGAAGATGGTCAACCGTCTGTTACGGCCCTCCTGCGTTCAGATCAGCATAGTGGTTTACGGCCAGCGGCGCTGGTCGCTTCCGGAATATGAGGGCCACATTCCCTTTTCTCACCGGAGCGGTCACCAGAGGCAATTACAATTCGATCTGCCAGCCATCGATGCTTATTTGGGTCTGAGGGAAAACTGATCGGGCGGCTGACAAGGCGTCTTCCCGATCGGCCAGGGTCAAATACCGGGAGGCGTCAAAATGGGTCAGTACGAGTTGTTTAGCCTTTGCTTCCTTGGCAATCATGGCTCCTGATTCCGGGTTCAGGTGTGGCCATATCTGACTGCTCTCACCCGGTTTAAAAGCACATTCCGTAATCAACAGGTCGGCCGCCCGGGCCAATTCTATGCAATTCAAGCAATATCCGGTGTCCGGGCAAAAACTGATCGTCTTGCCTTCCCAGGTTAATCGTATGCCGATGGTAGGGTCGGCGTGCAACATATCCAGGACATTAACAGAAAAAGGCAGCAAGTTCTTTTCCCTGGGCACTTCCATGATCTTGCTCTCAAAGGACAATCTATTTCGCGGCGTCGTAAAGGGTTTATCCAGGAAACTCTGCAAAGTCCCGGTTGACCCTTCCTGGACCAGGAAGATCAGCGGTCGAGCGAATTTGAATTTATCCAGGGTATGCAGGCCGATAATATGATCAAGGTGAAAATGGCTTATAAAGACATAGGTTTGTTTATCCTGATCCAGATAATTATCCGCTTTGGCGAAACCGCTTCCGGCGTCCAAAATGACATTGTATTCCCCTGTAGAGATGAGGATACATAAGGTATTGCCGGTAATTGAATCATACCAGCCATTGGTGCCCAAGAAAGTTATCAACATAAAAAGCCTTATATCCTGAAATTATCCGGTCGTCAATTATCGGCACTATTTTTATGGTTGAGAATCGCCCGGAATAAAGTCATAATGCCCGCTTTGGCCTTTCTAGCTTTCTTAATGGCCCCATTTATCCAAGGATAATTATGAACGAACAACGGCATGGACAAATTGCTCACGAACTCGGTATAACGCCCGCCCAAGTCCAGGCGACGGCCCAACTGCTCGCAGAGGCTGCGACGGTGCCATTTATCGCCCGTTACCGTAAGGAGATGACAGGTTCCCTGGATGAGGTTGTAATCACGGCCATTCGGGATCGCCTTATGCAGTTGGAGGAACTGGAAAACCGCCGTGCTGCCATCATAAAATCACTGGTGGAGCGAAATTTCCTGACCGATGAGCTGCGGGAAAAGATCATGGCGGCGGAGACATTAACGATCCTGGAAGACCTCTACCTGCCCTTCCGGCCAAAACGAAGAACACGGGCGACCATGGCCCGGGAAAAAGGATTGGAGCCCCTGGCAGCCCGAATATTCACCCAGGACGATATAGACCTGGCGGCGGTGGCGGCGGCATTTATCGATCCGGAAAAAGGCGTTGCAGCGGAGGAGGATGCTCTGGCGGGTGCGCGGGACATCATCGCCGAGTGGGTAAACGAAGATCAGGAAGCCCGGGCGCAACTTCGGGAACTCTATTTTAATAAAAGCACCATCCGCTCGCAGGTAATAGCCGGGAAAGAAGAAGCTGGCATTAAATACAAGGATTACTATGTCTGGGAAGAGCCACTCTCTACAGTCCGCTCGCACCGGATGCTCGCCATCCGCCGCGGCGAGCATGAGGAATTCCTGATTTTCCGTATTGCACCGCCGGAAGAAGCGGCACTTACTATTCTGGAAAATCTCTTTGTCCGAGGAACGACCGCGACGGCAAACCAGGTAAAAGTTGCCGTTCATGACAGTTACAAACGCCTCCTGTCCGGCTCCATGGAAACAGAAGTGCGTCTTGCCACCAAAAAGAAAGCCGATAAGGAGGCCATCCGGGTCTTTGCCGATAATCTCCGTCAGCTTCTCCTGGCCCCTCCCTTGGGCCGGAAGATTGTCCTGGCCATTGACCCCGGCTATCGGACGGGCTGTAAAGTTGTCTGCCTGGACCGTCAAGGCAAACTTCTCCATAACGACACTATCTATCCCCTGCTCTCTGAAAAAGCCCGCCAGGATGCAGCAAAAATTATCCAGCAATTATGCGGCCGCTTTCAAATCGAAGCGCTGGCGGTTGGCAATGGAACCGGCGGGCGGGAAACAGAGGCATTCCTCCGGGCGATAGGGCTTTCCCAAGATATTCAGATCGTCATGGTCAATGAAAGCGGGGCTTCCGTTTATTCGGCCTCCCAGGCGGCTCGCGAAGAGTTCCCGGACCACGATATCACTGTTCGCGGCGCTGTATCTATTGGGCGACGCCTCATGGATCCCCTGGCGGAGTTGGTCAAGATAGAGCCAAAAGCCATTGGCGTCGGTCAGTATCAGCATGATGTGGGGCAGGAAGAGCTTAAGCAGTGTCTTGATGATGTGGTAATCAGTTGTGTCAATGCCGTGGGCGTCGAGGTAAATACCGCCAGCTCGCAACTGCTATCCTATGTTTCCGGACTAGGGCCGGCGCTCGCTGAAAATATTGTTCAGCATCGCAATGATAATGGACCTTTTAGTTCTCGCGAAGAACTGAAAAAGGTCCATCGTCTCGGACCGAAGGCCTTTGAACAGGCAGCAGGATTCCTCAGGGTCAGGGACGGCCTCTATCCCCTGGATGCCAGTGCGGTCCATCCGGAAAGTTACCCGCTGGTGGAGAAAATAGCCCATGATCAAGGCTGTTCCGTCGCTGCTTTGCTGGAAGACGAAGCATTGAGGAAACGAATAGAATTGGCCAAATATGTGACTGATAAGATCGGTCTTCCCACATTGCAGGATATCATGGCCGAATTGGCCAAGCCGGGGAGAGATCCCCGCCAGCAATTCGAAAACGTTGTCTTTGCCGAAGGGATCGGCAAGATCAGCGATTTGACCCCGGGAATGAAAATCCCCGGCGTTGTGACGAACATAACGGCGTTTGGCGCATTCGTTGATATTGGTGTGCACCAGGACGGTCTGGTCCATCTCAGTGAACTGGCCGATGCCTTCGTCAAGTCGCCCAAGGATGTCGTCAAGGTTAATCAGAAAGTGGAAGTAACGGTCCTGGCCATTGATCTGGAGCGAAACCGGATCTCCCTGTCCATGAAGAAAACGCCCGGAGTGCCACCCGATAGGCCGGCCCCGGCAGCCGATAGCGGCCGAAAAGTCCGGGATGATAAAGTCCGGCAGAAGCGCAAAGAAGGCAAGCCTCCTGGTAACGGTCCGAAACCCTTTAACAATCCCTTTGCTGATGCCTTCCAGCAATTGAAGAAGACTTGACGAGGAGGCCCTGTGTACTATTATTCCGGCCAGCAGACAGGGCAATGAAATCACGGATAAAGGGGAAATCTTAAGCCCGATCCCGGCAAAATATCCCGCTGTCCCGCCGGAGCAATAAGTTTGCTTTTTCACGGTAAATAATAATATAATCTTCCTACAATATCTGAAAAACAGGGGAGGGAATTCAGCATGGCTAAATCTGAAGACGCTAAGAAAAGTGAGAAGAAGAAACCACTGAAGACGGCTAAAGAAAAGAAACAGGCCAAGGCGGAAAAGAAAAAGAACCGCTAGCCAGGGTTGCCGGAAACAGGGCCGGCGGGCTCATCAGTTGGCCGCTTTCTTGAGATTCAGGGCCTTTCTGATTTCGTTAAGGCCGCTCTCCGGATTTTTCGTCAAATAGGCGGCAATACGGTTGGCGGCGAAGGCCGCTGCAACGGACGTCCCGCCGTAAATCCCCGGCTCGCCTTTGTATCCCACCGGCATGGTGGCAAAGCCGGGGGCGTACAAATCCACGGAGCTGCCATAATTGGACTGTTCCCATACCTGGCCGCTGGGATAGGCGGCGCCCACGCCGATCACCGAGGGATAAGCGGCCGGATAAACAGGCTTTCCCGTGGGTTCATTGCCGGCCGAGGCGACAATTACCGCGCCTTTGGACGCGGCATAGTCCAGAATTATTTCCAGAAAGTCACTCCGCTTTTCCGAACCCCAGCTCAGGCTGATGACCCTGGCGCCTTTTTCCAGCGCAAAATCAATGCTTTTCAGGATAGTGAAATCGCTTGTGTAGCCATTGTCATCCATCGCCCGAATGGCAATGACCGGAATCTGGCCCCCTTCTTCCTTCTTTGCCCCCGACGGCTTAATCAACCCGGAAGCAAGCAGGGCCATTTGAGTCCCGTGGCCGATGTTATCAGTCATAGGCTGGTCCGGACTGACGGCATCCAGTTGGGCAATTACGAAACCACCGGCTCCGACTTCCGGCAGCAATCCGGAATCCAGGACCGCCACGGATACCTTGCTGTTTTGCCGAAAGCCTGTGGCAGTCTCTGTGGCATGGGAAGGCAGGTCGCTCGGGTAAAGGCCGGTGACAGGGTAGACGAAATCCGGTCCTGCCTGGACAATGCCGGGCGAAGCAGCGATCTGGTCTCTAATTGCGGGAATATCGGAATCCGGCGGCAGGCGGACCTTGTAAATGCCGAGGGCTTCATTTTTGTCAATGATCGTCCCGCCGATTCTGCGGAGGAGCGTTTCGATGTTGGTCCCGGGTTTCAAGCGCAGGAGGATTTCGTCTTTGACGAACATAGAACCGTCTTTCTGGTCCCGGGCCAGGGAAAAGGCGCGCGGACTCAGATCCTGAATGGCCTCTTTCTTGCCGGGCCTGAATACCTGAATTTCCGCCAGTCTGAAGAATGAAGTTCCGGCAGGTGTTTTTTCCCAGACGAGAACATGGTCGTAAGGTTTAACAATTTCGGCGATGGCTTCCCGGAGATCGCGGTCGGCAAAATTGGCGGAAACAAGCGGATTAAGTTGCGGGTCAACGCGCACCCTGATGCCTTGTTGCGAAAGGCGTCGCAAAATGCTTTGCAGGGGTTCTTCCCGGGCCTGCAGATAAATCCTGTCCCCGGAGATTCTGAGGTCAACGGCCAGGGCACTGGAGGCCGGCAAAATCAGGATCAGGGCATATAGCCATAATTTTTTCAAAGTGTTTAGCTCCTTTTTTTCTTTGTCCGGGCCGTAGGTTCCGCCGCCCGGGGATCGTCGGGCCAGTAGTGGCGCGGGTAGCGGCCCAGAAGCTCCTTCTTCACACTAGGATAGGCACGTTCCCAGAAGCCGTCAAGGTCCCGGGTAACCTGTACCGGACGTCCGGCCGGGCTCAGCAGGTGAAGCACCAGCGGTTGGCCGCATAGGAGAGGCGTTTCCCGGCAGCCGAAGAATTCCTGGAGACGGGCGGCCAGAACGGGGACGTCGCCGCTGGCGTAAGCGAGGCGCTTTGTCGTACCCGAGGGCAGGGTCCAGGTCTCCGGTGCCAGCTCCTCAAGGGCACGCTTGTTTTCCCGGCCCAACCGTCCCGTCAAAGCCTGGAGGAGGGAGTCGCCTGTAAATACCGGACCGCCACGCCAATTGGCGAAGGGCAGGAGCCAAGCCTCGATTTCCGCCAGGAGTGCCGCGGCTGAGAAATCGGGCCATCCCGGGCGGTGGCCGGACTTGCCGACGAAAAGAGCGCGGTCACAGAAACGCCGGGCCGCATCGTTCCAGGGCAGGCATTCCAGACCCCGCCGGGCGATGCGCTCGCTCACGGCCGGTCGGAGATCGTCCGGAGGAGGTATAAAACCCGGCTTTTCCCCGAGCAAAACTCGCCCCAGGCGGAGTTCTTTCCGGCACCGGGGTGTCCAGCCCTCCCAGGAGAAATTCAGGGCCGCTTGCGGTTCGTCGGCCAAACCGCTTTCCAAATCCTCACGGGAGAGGGGGGCGGCCAGAAACACGCGCGCCTCGGTCTCGCCGCCGTCCAGTTCCGCCGTAACCAGGAATTCCTCCTGCGCGAGCGCCCCTTTCACGCGGGCGCCCCGGCCGGTCACGAGCACCAGGCGCGCCGCCTCTCCGATCCGGCCGCCTCCCACTCGTTGCGCCACGCGATCGGGGTAGGCGAAAAGGAGCAGTTTCCCGGCCAATGCGGGATCGACGTCTTGGCCGCGGATGGCCCGGCTCTCTATACCTGCTGCCCGGATGATGCGCTCAGCCTCTCGGGCAATGCGCCGCCCGATATCCGGCCGCAGCTCCCCCCGTAATCCGTCTGCCCAGGCGGCCCATGCGGAGAGACGGTCGCGGAAATCGGGATCACCGCCTCCCAGCGGGTCGCCCTCCTCAAGGAGTGCCGCCGTGACTGCGGCCGTAACGACCCACCCTCTCTTGGCGGCTTTCATGACCATGGCGCCGAGACGCGGATGAAGGCCCATCCCTGCGGCCTGCCGTCCTGCGGCCGTAATGCCTTCGCGATTGTCGATCAGGCCCAGGTCCGTGAGAAGTGCGGCGGCCTGTTGCAGGGCGCCGGCGGGGGGCGGCGTAAGCCATGTAAGCTCCAGAGGCGACGTGGCACCCCAGAGCGCTGTTTCCAGAAGCAGCGGTGCGAGATCGGCCTCCATGATTTCCGGCAGGGAGAAGCTTCTCCGCGCCTCCGTGGAGCGCCACCAGTGCAGGCAGAGGCCTGGTCCCAGGCGCCCGGCCCGCCCCTGGCGCTGCAGGGCCGAGGCCGCGGAGATTTCCACCGTCTCCCAGTGGTCCATGCCGGTGCGGGGGTGAAAACGCACGCGCCGCTCCAGTCCGGAATCCACTACCGCCCGCACTCCCGGGATCGTGAGGCTTGTCTCCGCGACGTTGGTCGAGAGGATGATCCGGCGTGATTTACCCTCCGGCGCGGCAAGTACCCGGCGTTGCTCTTCCGGGCCGAGACGGCCATGGAGGATGGCGATGTCGGGGGCGAGGTGCGGCCGGGCAATGAGGAGCGCTTCTCTGGCCTGCCGGATCTCATGAAACCCCGGGAGGAAAACAAGCACTTCCCCGCCTGCCTGCCGCTCTAGCATTTCCTGCGCCTCAACTGCCAGACGCGCGGCGCCGCTTCCCGGTGTTTCCCCGGCGCGCGGGGGCCGGTCGAACAGGTCAACGGGCCAGGAGCGTCCGGCGACGGAAATGGTGGGTATCTCGCCCAGCGCCGCGCGCAGTTCCGCTGCCGGAGGCGTCGCGGACATGAACAAAATTCTCAGATCCCGGCGAAATACCGTCCGGCATTCCCAGGTAAACGCCAGGGCCACGTCCCCCTGGATGTTCCGCTCGTGGAATTCATCGAAGATCACGAGCCCGTATCCCAAAAGAGAGGGGTTATTCTGGATGATCCGCGTGAGCACCCCTTCGGTAACCACCTCCAACCTCGTCGCCGGACCAGTAATTGTTTCCAGCCGGGTCCGGAGGCCTACCGTCCCGCCCAATCGTTCCCCCCGTAAGGCGGCGATCCGTTCAGCCGCGGCCCGGGCGGCAATGCGGCGCGGTTGCAGCAGGAGAAGCTTTGCCCCGGTAAAGGCCTCCTGGGACAGGAGGCGCCAGGGTACGAGCGTCGTTTTACCTGCCCCGGGTTCCGCGTGCAGCATCAGCAGGTTGTGGGCGGCCAGCGTATCGGTGATCTCACTGAGGTGCGGATAGATGGGAAGCGAGCGAATCTCATCAATGTTCATGGTTAATGATTTAACATGGATATCAAGTAAGAACAAGAGCTGGCAGAGGGGTGTGTTGGCAGCAAAGGACAACTCCGGGAAAATAGGGAAAAAGATGGATTTAGGGGGGCGTTTCCTGTAATAATCCGCAAGCGAGTTCCATCAGTAATCGAAACCTATTGGGCCTGGGAAAGGAGATGACCGATGACGGGAAAAACCGAAATCAAAAAGAGCATCTGTGTCGGCTGCAAAGGCGAATGCGGTGTTTTGGTGCATGTGGAAAATGATCATGTCGTCCGGGCGGTTGCCGATCCCGAATGGCCGATCAAGGCCTGGCCCACCACGGAGGCCTGTTCCCGGCTGAAGGCGGCCCGTGAATGGTTCTACCATCCGGAAAGATTGAACTTTCCGCTGAAAAGGGCCGGCGCCCGGGGCGAAGGCAAATGGCAGCGCCTGACCTGGGACCAGGCCTTCGACGAGATGGCGGAAAAACTCCAAAAGCTGATCGACAAGTACGGCCCCGAAACGCTGAGCTATACGGAAGGGACTACTTACAAGGGCGAATATTTCATCCGGGCGCGTTTCCTGAATTTGCTGGGCAACCCCATCAACAGCAGCGGTGCGGCCAACGTCTGCTTCTGGCCCCGCAGCACGATGGCCAATACGGTGGTGGGCATGTATTCCGAGAACTCTGTCAGCCCGAACACCAAATGCACCGTTTTGCTGGGCTGCGAACCGCTGGTCAGCCGCCCCGGAGTGGCCCATAACCTCCGCCTGTCCGTGAAAAACGGCGGCAAGGTCATCGTTCTGGACCCCCGCGCCACCGCCTCGGCGCGCAAAGCCGACGTTCATCTGCAATTGCGGCCGGGAACCGACTGTGCCGTGCTGATGGCCATGATCAACGTGATTATCAGTGAGGAGCTTTATGACCGGGACTTCGTCGCCAAATGGTGCCATGGTTTCGCCGAATTGCAGGAAAGAATGGCCCTGCACACCCCGGAATGGGCGGAAGGGATCAGTGAAGTCCCCGCCGAGAAGATCCGGCAAGCTGCCCGGTTATACGCCGCCAACCGTCCCGGAGCCATGGTGGAAGGCATGGGGATCGAAGAATCGACCAACAATGGCGAAATCCTCCACTGCCGTTGGATCTTGCCGGCCCTGGTGAACAACATCGACCTCGACGGCGGGGAAGAGTTGACGGGGCCGCATATGCAGATTCTCGGTCCCGGCGAACTGGAACCAAGGGTAGCGCCCCTGCCTCCTGAACAGGCGAGCAAGCAATTAGGTTCCGACCGCTTCCGGCTCCTGAGCTGGCAGGGCCAGAGGATCGTTACAAAAAACCTGCTTAAGACCTGGGGCAAGCTGCCGGCCCGGGAGGACATCTCGCACGGTCCCAGCACCATGCGCGCCATCCTTACCGGCAAGCCCTATCCCGTCCGGGCCTGCTTCACCACGGGCAGCAATCCCATGATTACCTCGCCCAATATCAAGCTGGTTTATGAGGCGTTGAAAAGCCTGGATCTCTATATAACCCTCGACCACTGGATGACGCCCAGTGCGGCGTTGTCGGATTACGTCCTGCCCTGTGCCTCCTGGATGGAGAGGCCGCTTCTGTGGGACTTCAGCGGCTATGGCCGTTACATGGGCGGCGGCGAGGCCGCCGTTCCCAAATCCATTCCGGGAGAATACGATCATCGCCTGGACTTCGATTTCTGGCGGGGACTGGGAATCAGGCTGGGGCAGAAGGAATACTGGCCCTGGGAGACGCTGGAGGAATTTTACGATGCCCGGATGAAACCCCTCAACCTGACCCATCAGGAATTCGTTTACCAGGTGCGTTGCCAGCGCAAACCGAATCCTTTCCGGAAGTACGAGACCATGGGCTTTGCCACCAATACCGGCAAAATCGAGCTTTATAACACCACCCTGGAGAAGCTGGGTTACGATCCGCTCCCCGTCTACCGGGAACATGGCGAAACCAGGGTGAGCCGGCCCGATCTGCTGGCGGAGTATCCCTTGACCCTGCTCACCGGCGGCCGGATCCGCCAGTTTTACCATTCCGACTTCCGGCAGATCGAATCCGTCAGGAAACTGCACCCGGAGCCGCTGATGCAACTCCATCCCGAGACGGCGGCGAAACTGGGGATAGCTGCCGGGGATTGGGCCTGGATCGAATCGCCGCGAGGCAAAATCAGGATGAAGGTCGTCCTCTTCGAAGAGATGAAACCCGACGTCGTCCACGCGGAGCACGGCTGGTGGCTGCCGGAACTGCCGGAAGCCGAACCATGCCTGCACGGAGTCTGGGAATCCAACAGCAACGTCCTTTTGGCCGACGACCCCGATCTCTGCAACCCCATTACCGGCGCCTTTCCGCTGAAGACGAACCTGTGCAAGGTCTATAAGGACAACACATCGCGTCCGCCGGCAAAATAGTGATATGCCGACAGCTATGCCGATGCAATCATCCAGATCGTCCAGGAGGAGTTTGGGGAAGGCAATGCCTTTTGCAAGAAGGTGACCTAGCTGGCCGATGAGGACCCATATCGTTTACCGAGACATGCGGAGACCGGCAAAAGGGCCGGGCCGGAGAATGATTGACGTTAAACCCAATACCGATAGGAGAAATGATGAAGCAGCCGGCCCCTGAGATTCTAAAACCCAGGGAAGACGATCGCCCGGTGTGGGATATCGTCTTCTCGTTGTCCATAGGTCCGGCCGTCCTCGTTGCCTACGACCTCCAGCTTTTTCCCCTCCTGGCCGAAAGACCACGTAAACTCCCGGAAATCTGCGCAGCCCTGGGGATAGCGTCCCGTCCGGCGGATATTCTCCTTGCCGTTTGCGCCTATGCCGGTCTGGTCCAGATCGAGGACGGCCGATACCGCCTCACTCCGGTGGCTGAAGATTACCTCCTCAAAGAGAGTCCTACCTATTTCGGCGGCTACTTGGACTTAAAGATTGCCAATCAGAGACTCTATACGCACGAATTCCTGAAGCAGGCCGCCCTGAGCGATTCCCCCCCGATTTACAGCGGTCATGGCCTTTTCGAAACCCATGACGAGCAGGACAAGCTGGCTGCCGAATTTACGCGCGCCATGCATTCGACGAGCATGGCGCCTGCCCTTGCCTGGCCGGATCTGATCGATCTTTCGACGAACCGGCTGATGCTTGACGTCGGAGGCGGATCAGGCGCACACGCGATCGGCGCCGTCAAGCGGTGGCCCAACCTCCGGGCGAACATTTTTGAGCGGCCGAACGTCTGCTCCGTGGCCGGGGAATATATTGCTCAGTATGGTTTGGGCGAGCGGATCGGGGTGACGTGCGCAGACATGTGGGATGATCCCTTTCCCGGGGCGGACATCCACTTCTACTCCATGATCTACCATGACTGGCCGCCCGAGAAATGCCGTTTCCTGACGGAAAAAAGCTTTAAGAGCCTAGAACCCGGTGGCCGGCTGATCATCCATGAGATGCTCTACAACGATGAAAAGACGGGCCCCTTCGCGGCGGCCGCCTTCAGCGTTACCATGCTTCTGATGACCACGGGAAGGCAGTATTCGGGAAAGGAACTGATGGAAATGCTCGGTGAGGCCGGTTTCACCGATATGGAGGTGATCACTGCCTTTGGCTACTGGAGCCTGGTGACCGGCCGCAAACCGCCCCTGCAGGGAAGGGACTGAGGAAAGAAGCAAAACCGTTGCACTGAAATCCCGTTTCCGCCATGCACGCACGCCCGACTAGACTTGGATGATTTTCAAATGATAATGAGTAGATATCTCATTTTACCGGCATTTATGTCCATTTGTCTATTAGCCAGCTGTGTAAATCATGCAGCCAAAATCGACCAAATGGCAGAGCAAGTTTACAAAGAGCGTGCTCTTAGCGGCCCTTTGCCCCCGCACACTTTTGCATCCGATGGTTGTTCCTGTTGGCCCGATGGCGATTGGCTGGACTGCTGTGTAAAACACGACTTAGTGTATTGGCAGGGTGGTACGCGCGAGGAAAGAAAGGTCGCCGATCGGGAATTGCGGGAGTGGTAACGGAGAAGGGCCATCCTCTGGTTGGTCAGGCAATGTTTCTGGGCGTTCGCGTCGGCGGCGTTTGGTGGCTGCCGACACCCTTCCGTTGGGGTTTCGGTTGGGACTATCCGGATTCCGGCCCCCCGGGAAAGGCCTATTAGTGCTTCGATCCGGGACGACTGTTGGTTGTGCAAGGTTTTTTGATAAAGACAAGATGCGGGGGAGGGGAATGACAAAAACTTATTCCTGCCTCCGGGGGGCGATCTCTTCCAGCAGCCTCTCCAGGGTCGGCAGATCGCTGGCCGGCGGACGGCAGGCGCCGGCCGCACAAATGTACGCCACTGATTTACCTTCAATTTCCGGATAGTCCCGATCGCCGGCGCCATGACGCAGGACGAGACCGGGAAGCAGGCGTCCGCCGATTGCCCGGAGCATGTCTTCTCTGTCCGGCGTTGACTCCGCTCCGGAGATAGTGATTTCGACCTCAGGTGACCGGAAAAAGTCGTGGGCCATGAGGAGCAGGATGTGGTTCGTCGGCTGGCTCTGCAAATTGCCCGTGCCGGCAAGCAAAGCGGCCTCGCCGGCGGCCAGCAGGCCGGCGTCCCTGGTGATTCGTCCCAGTCGCAAAAGATTCATCACCGCCAGCGAATTGCCGGAAGGGATGACCCCATCGGCGCCTCCCTGCATCCTGACGAGGACGGTTTCACAGTCCGCACCCGTTTCATAAAATCCGCCATTTTCCGGGTCCGCAAAAAGGCGCAACATTTCCCTGGCGTAATGCAGGGCGTCAGCGAGGTAATCCTGGTGCAGGGTGCTTTGATACATTTCCAGTAAACCCCAGGTGAAAAAAGCATAATCTTCCAGCAAACCGGGGATGCTGTCCTCCGCCCCATAGGCGACTCGCCGGAGCCGGCCCGCAGGGCCGACCATCTTGCCTTGGACAAAGGAGACGGCCCGGGCCGCACTTTCCCGGTATTTATCCTTGCCGGTGACGCGATAGCCCAAGGCCAGGGCGGCAATCATCAAGCCATTCCAGGCGGTGATGACTTTTTCATCCCGGAGCGGCCGGACCCTCTGGCCGCGGGCGGACAACAGTTGCTGTCTCCAGGACTTGACTGCCGCATCCAGCCCTGCCAGCTCCAGCCCCTCGTTCTGGGCGAAGGCGGGCAATGCTGCCGGCAACGATAGGACGTATTTCCCCTCCAGCATGCTGTCCGCCCGCAGGCCGAATAGCCGGTTGAAAACCCCGGCTGCTTCCGGCCCCAGAATCGCCGCGATCTCCTCCTTTGTCCAGAGGTAGTAAAGGCCTTCCTGGCCCTCGCTGTCGGCGTCGAGGGCGGAATAGAAGGCCCCTTCGGGCGTGAGCATCTCCCGCTCCACATAGGTGAATATTTCTTCCGCGACTTCCCGGAAGAAGGGATTTCCCGTCAGTTGGCCGGCCTGCAGGTAGGTGACAGCGAGGAGCGCCTGGTCGTAGAGCATTTTCTCGAAGTGGGGAATCAGCCACTGGCCATCGACGCTGTAGCGGTGGAACCCGAAGCCGAGCTGATCGTAGATGCCGCCTTGCCGCATCATCCGGAGCGTATGGGCGGCCATGGTCAGCGCCTCCCGGGAACCGCACCGCCCGGCATAGTGCAGTAAAAACATCAGGTTTAAAGGCATGGGGAACTTCGGCTGCTTGCCGAATCCGCCCCGGACGCCATCATAGACCGACCGCAACTGCCGGTAGGCCGGCTCCAGCAAATCCCCATTACTCAAAGTACCGGCCTGGGGTTTGGCCAAGTCGTGCAGATATTGAATGACGGTGTTCGCGTGTTGATCTATTTCTTTTCTTCTGGTGTCCCAGGCCCCGGCTATCTGTTCCAGAACGTCAATTATGCCGGGCATCCCCCGGCGGGAATGCAGGGGGATATAGGTGGCCGCAAAAAAAGGCTTGCGCGCGGGGGTCAGGATGACATTCAGCGGCCAGCCGCCGCTCTGGTTCATCAGCTGAGCCGCCGTCATGTACTGCTCGTCGACATCCGGACGTTCTTCACGGTCCACCTTGATAGGTACGAAGTAACGGTTGATGACGCCAGCGACTTCGTTATTCTCAAAAGATTCGTGGGCCATGACATGACACCAGTGACAGGCCGCATAGCCAATAGAGAGAAAAATCGGTTTATCTTCGCTCCGTGCCCGCGCAAAGGCTTCATCGCCCCAGGGATACCAGTCCACGGGATTTTCTGCGTGCTGCAGGAGGTAAGGACTGCCGGAAAAAATCAGGCGGTTGAATAAAGGCCGTCCGTCCGGCGCCAGGGCGCTCTTGTCGTAGTTGCGGAGGTACTTGATGCGTGCCGCTTCGTCCAGCGAAGAATCAGCTTTCGTCATGGGGGTCCTGCCTTTCCTTTATGCCTGGGCTTATTGTCCTATGAACTTACTTGCGGGCAAGATGTAAAGCAATGAGGGTTTATTGTGAGTATTTCGGTGAGTTAAAACTGCCAAGGATGAGGCCTTGGTAAGAAAGCCCCGAAGTCTATCAGGGCAATATACTAACTTGTAGGGGCAGGACTTGCCCCGCCCCTGCAAGTGTCCCATGCTTCAAATTCGAACGGTCATTTACTTGCTTCCGAAGAGCTCTTTTTTAATGCCGCTGTCTTTCAGGCTCTCGAGGTTGAAATCTTCCGACCGGGCATCAAAGACATTCACTCCCGGCTGTCTCATTTCCCAGGGATTCAGAAAATCGGTGGGTACATCGAGCCTGGCGCTCTGCTGTTTCACCGCTTTCGCAAACAAGGTCTGGCCTTCCCTGGTTAAGAACCAGTTGAGGAAAACGCGGGTGGCATTGGGGTGCGGCGTCTTCTTGAATACCACAACGTTGCCCCAGCCGCCGGTCAGGAAACCGCCTTCCTTAGGTGAATGTTCGAAGACCTGCACTCCCGCCTGCTGCGCATCCCCCCAGAGGCCGCCCGCCCCGATGGCCACGTAATACTTGCCTCTGGCCACCGACTGCACCAGCAACTGCAGGTCCCGGGTGATTGTTAGATCATGTTTGGCGAATTGTCGCAGCCAGTCTATCCCCATTACCCGCAGGCCGATGGTGGAAACCCACTGGTTGGCCGCCCCGGGGATGGTAGGGTCGCTCACGACAATCTTGCCCTTCAATTTGGGATGCAAAAGATCCTTGTAGGATTGCAGCTCGTCCCTGGTTATATACTGGGCATTGTAGGACAGCCCGGACTGGACATAGGCGGAAAAAGTCATGATCATGCGGTCTTTGTCCGATAAGGGCAGTTTGCCTTCAAACCAGGTTTTAGGAGAAATAACATCCGGCAGGATCAGCAGTGGTTCAATGGGTTGTAAAAGCCCGGCCGGCTTCAGGTTGACCGACATGGTGGTGGCGCCGGAGATATAAAGGTCTGTGGAATCGAGGCCGGCTCTGGCCTCCTGGATCACTCTCTGGGCCAACTGGGAACCCTGGCCGACGACGAAGTTTGTTGTGAAGCCGTACTTGGCTTGCAGCTCTTTGGCGATTTCCTGCCGGTAGGAGACGGGCACTCCCGGGCCGATCATTACAACCAGCTCGCCTTCCTTCCTGGCTTCCGCGAGGACCTTGTTCCATTCCGTTTCCCAGGATGCTTTCGCTTTGGGAACCGCCGGTGACTGTCCCGCCTGGGTATAGGCAGGCAAGACGGCAGCGCCGATGAACACCATGATGGATAGCAGTAACTTTTTCATTTTCCCCCCTTGGATGGCTTGAATTAGTCCCTTGAGAACCCGACTACAAGAGATCGGCAGATGTGTCAAGAAAAAGGATGAGAAGGCGAGTAGACGGTTTCCCTTGACCTCAAGAGACCGATATGCGAAATAACCAGGGCCGGATAAAATATGCTGAATTTAGTGGGGTTTTATTACTCCGGGTATTAAACATGGCAATGACGTTATGGATAAACCGGGAATTTTAAGCCTGGTCCCCGAAAAATTACTGGATTCCCGCCTGCGCGGGAATGACACCGTTGGCAGATATTGCTACCGTCGTAATAGTTAAAGTATATGGAACAGCGGCCTATGGAAAAAAAAGTTGATCCCCTTTACGGCTGGGTGCTGGTGGGAGTGGGAACGGCCATTATCGCCATTATCAACGGCGCCTTCTACTCTTATGGCGTGTTCTTCAAGCCTCTTCTCCAGGATTTCGGGTGGTCGCGGGCCGAACTCTCCGGGCCTGTTTCCCTGCGACTGGCGGCCACGGGCATTTTCGGCATCCTTGCGGGGGCGATAGTCGACAGGGCCGGACCCCGTTTGGTAGTTCCGGCGGGCGTGTTGCTGGTGGCTGTGGGATACGCTCTTACTTCCCGGGTTACCGGTATCTGGGAGATGTACCTGTATATGGGCCTGATCATCGGCGTCGGCATGAGTGTGCCCTATCCGGCGCTCACCGCTCTTATATCCCGCTGGTTTACCGCCAAAAGAGGATTGGCGATGGGTATTGTCCTGGCCGGCTTCGGTCTGGGACAGGTTATCTTTCCGCCGCTGGTTACCCGGTGGATTGCTGACTATTCCTGGCAGACCGCCTTTATCAACCTGGCGCTGATTGCGGGTCTCTGCGGTGTGCCGCTGGGGTTTTTGCTGAAGTCACCGGTTAAGGAAAAAAAGCCTCCCCTTGATGATCCTTTCCTCTGCGGTCCGCCCTTGGGTGGGAAACAAGAATCCATTGCCGGAGCATTTAAAGATGGTTTACGGAGCCTTGCCCTTTGGCAGATCAGTCTGGTTTACCTGCTCTTTTCCGCCTGCCTGCAGGCCCTCATGGTACATCTGGTGCCTCATGCCATTGATGTGGGCATCAAGCCAATGGCGGCGTCCGTCCTGATTGGCGTCATCGGGGCGGTAAACGTTGCGGGCCGTATCGCCGGCGGCGGGTTTTCCGACAAACTGGGTACAAAGAGGATCTTGATTTTGTCGTTAATCACGTCCGGCCTGGCGCTGCTGGCTCTATGCTTCACAAAAAACTTCTTGGGGCTGTATTTAATCGCCGGCGTCTATGGTCTCGGTTATGGGGGGATCTCGATTACGGTACCAAAGCTCGCCTCGGAGTATTTTGCCTTAAGCTCTCTGGGCGCCATCCTCGGCATTGTTCAACTGGCCTTCGCCGCCGGCGGTGCCGTCGGTGCCCCCTTGGCGGGCTACATCTTCGACCGGACAAATAGCTATGTCCTTGCCTTCGTGGTCTTGTTCCTTCTCCTCGTGGTGGCTTTTGTCCTCGCTCTTTGCCTCCATCCACCCGTGCGGTCGGCAGGACCAGGGATTACAGATTGATTATTGCTGGATAACTTACTTCAGGCGTTCCCGGGCGATGCGCTGAAAGGTTTCCGACAGGCGCAAGGGCGGCTCCAGACGCTCCTTTTCTTGCTTGGCCAGGAGGCGGATAGCCTGCGCATCGCAGGTGGGCACGCAGAGGCCGCACCCGATGCAGCGCTCACGGTCGATCAGGGCATGGCCGTCCATCATCGTGATGGCCTCCATCTGGCAGCGTTCCAGGCAGATTTCACAACCGATGCAGAGGTCCTCGTCCACCAGGGCGAAGTAATTGGTGGCGACACAGTCCGCCGGTTTCGGCATCTTCTTGAGGTTCTTGAGAATCTGGCAGCAGCAGCCGCAACAGAGGCAGATGTTCGTCGCATTCTGCGCATTGGAAGGACTCAAAACCAATCCCGTTTCTTCAGCCTCCGCCAGGATCTTATACGCCTCGTCACGGTCGATTGCCCGCCCCAGGCCGTTTCCCTCATAATAGTCCGCGCCGCCGCCAAAAATCAAACAGCTTTCCATCAGCTTATCACAGCCTTCGCCCATGATCTTCCGCTCCTTGCGGCAGATGCAGGGCGCAACGAGTATCTTATCCTGTTGATCGATGATGCGCCGGGCATCTTCATAGGGAGTCAGCGCTTGATCTGGGGTTAGGGCGCTGGCCAGAGGGATGATGCGTACCTGGTCCATGCCGGGCCGGTAGGCCCCCTCCAGCAGGTAAGGAAAGTATTCATTCACGTCCCTGATCAGCTCCGGGTCCATGTCATTGACGTGGTACTCCCAGATTCCCACCATGAATTGTGCGGCCATGTAGCGTACCTTGTCGCCCTTGCCCAGGCGGAAGATCAGGCCTCGGCGGGACAATTGCTCCAGTTGGGGATCCAGCTCCGCCGCGACCCGCCCCGTGCGCTGTGCCACCTGCCCGACGCTTTCCGGTTTGAAGACCAGCAGCTGGGCCAGTTCGGCTTCTTCGGGCGTGAACAAACGTTTCAGGATCCGTATTTCCAATCCCGAAGGGGTCCGGGGAAAACCGGCCGGCAAACTGTCCAAGTGGGCCGCTAGATTTTCATATACATCGTGCTCTTCCATAATAGGTAGGCCCTCTTTTTCCACTATTGTTAACGAAGCCGTTCAGCCAATAAACGGCTTCAGAATGCACTACTCAAAGACAAAAAGCAAGCAGGTCGGACAAACTGGGCAGTCTGTTCATATTTTGAGAATAAGAACGACCGAGACCGATTTTAACAATAGGTCTCGGTCCAAAAGACCTGAGGATTCGTCATTCATACAGGAGGCGGATTATTTCAAAGCCGCGCAACCATAGCCTTAGGGACGATGAATGAATTCTATTCACCACTACCGTAGGAGCTGTATTCATAGTATAGGTAGGGAAATACCCTCATGGCTACACGCTGGAAAAATTTTGCCCGCAGCCCGTAATGAAATCTCAACTGCTGCGCTTCCAACTGTCCGGTATTGAAGTGCTGATGTACCGTTTGCGGACCACTGACATGAATCAGTGAACCTTTCTTCCATTCAATCTTCTCTTCGTCCACCACTGAATAGCCTTCCCCCTGGAGCACATATAATAGGGCTTCCATATGTGAGTGTTTGCCTCCATGCTTCCCAGGTTCATCACAGAGAATCGCGGAGATCTCAACTTCCGTTGCTTTAAACCCCGTATCCGGCCAGCCCATAAAACGTACTTGGCGAGACCGGTGACCCGGAACGCCTGGCGTCCTCATCTCCTTGGCCGCTGTCTGGTAAAGATCATCAGTTGCCTTGGCCTGAGTATCGCCCCATTCCTTGGCGGAGTGAGAGGGAGCCTCATTCAACCTCAAGACTATCCGTCCGTACTCCGGGTGGATGTCCGACTCAGCCTTGGTAAACCCTTCGATGACGTGCATGGGCGTTTCGCCGGCATCTTCATATTGAACAATCTTTGCAAAACCGGCGAATCTCTCCAGAGTAACTGCCATGGCAGAAAGGTATCGAACCTTCCCGTTGCCTGTGTTGAAGTGTTGATTGACTGCTCCAAAGGGTATAAAGAGGCAGCTGCCCGCTTCCCAGTCGTATCTCCTGTCATCAATCACACTGAAACCTTGCCCTTCAACAATATGGATGGCCTCCTCACCGTGAGAGTGCTTACCAGTATGCCACCCCTGTGGTATCTCGGCCAGGATTGCGTCACCAGGCGTGAAAAAACCGTTTTCGCGAGAGCACAGGAGTGCGGCCCTATAGTCCTGCCGGGTTCGTACCCAGACAAGTTCGTCCTCGTGGATAACTTTTCTTGCCTTTGCTATCTCCTCCCTTTCCTCGTCCCAGGAATTTAACCACTTACTGTAGAAATCCATCTTGATCTCTCCCTTTCAAAATCGTAGGTCATCGGTCCCGGCTACCTAACCAAATATTTCTCAATCGTGTTCTTGAGTTTAGCAATATCGCTTTCCGGCATGTTCAATAGCTCGCTTACGTTCTTTGCAAGTTCTTCGCCGGTGCTATAAAGGATGATGCGCTGGGTTTTGGCAGCGGTCGCAAGAAATCCCTGGTCGTGCAAGACCTTGTTCAACGTACTACGCAAGAACTGAACCCTCCCGGCGGGCACTCCCGGAGCAGCCGCTATCGCCCTTTCCGGCTGCCCTATCCATTCCAACAAGTCAAGCAGCTTCAATTGTTGAGGGTTGAGAGGCAAAAGTTCCGTAATTGCCGGCGCACCGGGAAATAAACTAGTTCGGGAACGGGATACCGCACACAGCGCAGTAAGCTCGGGGTTTTTCACGAAGTCCGCAACGCTGCTCGCTGAAGCAGTCATAGCATCCACTTCACCCCTTATGGCGGCCAAAGAACTCTCCTTGCTTCCTCGGAAGCCGAGAATAATTTTGCTATTCAAACCCAGGATTTCCGACAAAATGGCCTGTGTGGGAACCTCTTTGGTTGTCACACCCGTAGCAGGAAACTTTATCGGTGACTTCGCTACCTTAAGGTCATTAAGTGACCGGTAAGGCGACTTGTTACTCAATACCAGCACGCTTGGCTCACTGGCTACAACACCAATCCATGAAAATCTTCGCGCATCGATTCTTTTGGTCTCTGCATAACCGAGTAATTGTCCTACACATTGCATCACGCCGTTAATAATGCCGATGGTAAGTCCATTGGGCTCTGCGTTATACACAAAATTGTGACCCTCAACAAATCCCGCGGCGGGAACGTTGCGGACTACGACAGTAGCCTCGAGGGACTTCGCTAAGTAGGGTGAGATAAGCCGGGCATAAGCATCATAGCCACCCCCGGGTGCAGTCGGCACGACAAAAGTTACGGTTTTTCCCTTGTAGAAAGAAGCCTCCGCTGCAGCCGGACCCGAACCAGGAGCCGCGGTGGCGGCGCTGGCAAAAGAAAGAAGCAATGCCCCTAACATGAAAACAGCAGCAACAACCATCTTTATCTCTTTCATTTTCTATCCCCCCTTCTCATAGATATATTATCTCACATAAGACCTCATCTTAAGCCTGTACCGCCCGGTCAGCGACCGTAAATGATCCATCCAGCTTGGTCATCGTTCCTACTTGATGAGCCATAGGAACACCAGTCCCTCATATAGCGGTATCTTGAGAATGCTGACAAAGCCGATATATATGACTGCCGCCGATAGTAGGCTCAGGCCCGCTGCCACATGCCAGCGTTGCTCATGGAGCTTCATGTAGAGAAAACTATACATCAGGGAACCTACGACAAAGCCGAGAAGATACAGAAAAGGTAAGATAGCCAGCAACATCAGGGCGCCGGCAACATGCCGCTGCAACGTGGCCGCCGATGTCGGAGCGTCCGCTGGTTGGTGCTTCTCAAAAAGCTCCCGCAGAACTTCAATAATCAACAGAACTGCCAACGGAATGCCAACAACGTAGGGAAATAACTTGACCAGCAAAGGATAACCGGGCAGAACCAAGAACGTAGAAGCCAGAATGCCGAGGATTACTAAAGCAAAAACTGTACTTGGCTTCACCCTCTCATTCTCCTCATGGCAGCTTTCAACAAAGGGTAACCAGGGGTCAGGATCATAATTAAGATCAGAATTATTGAAATCGGGCTGGTAAAAAAGAGCCAGCCGCGTGTTTGGACGGAGATATGGAAGGTGGTCTCCAGCAGGTTGCCCAAAACAAAACCCAGGAGGAGAGCCGGTCTATTGTAACCGAACCTCATCATGGTATAGCCCAAGGCGCCGAAAACAAAAGTCATCAAGACGTCATTCATATCATTTTCTGCGCAGTAAGCTCCCAAGAGGGTGAAAATCAAGATGATGGGTGCCAGGATAGAACCAGGAACGAGAGCTACTTTCGTCAACCGACTCGCCAGCAAAAGACAAATACCACCTGTGATCACAAATGCAATTGCCAGGCTGAAAACAAGGGAAAATGCTATGTCAAGATGCTCTTTCAAAAAGAAGGGGCCAGGTGTTAGGCCCATAATCAGAAATCCCCCCAAGAGCACCGCCATGGAAGAGCTTCCTGGAATGCCAAAGGACAATGTGGGCACCAAATCTCCTCCTTTCACGGAAGTAACGGCAACCTGTGGGGCTATGACACCTTCTACAGATCCTTTGCCAAACTCTTCAGGGTGCTTGGATACCTGCTTGGCATATCCATAGGCTATCCAGGGCGATGTCTCGGCGCCTGCTGCAGGGGCAATGCCCACTACGATACCAATGACACCGCAGCGAACGACCAGCCACCAATGTCGGAAGACATCTTTGATCCCCTCTATAACATCGCCCTTGCCGACAGCTGGGCCTGACAGCTTAGCTATCGTGCCACCTTCAACTACCAGTTCCATTAACTCAGGAATTGCGAAAAGTCCTAAGGCAATGGGTATCAGCTTGAAACCATACAAGAGATACAGAATATCCGGGCTAAGACGAGGTATACCACTTACAGCCTGGTATCCGACAAATGTGAGGAATATGCCTATCCCTCCGGAGATAAGTCCCTTGATCATGGAACCTTTGCCCAACACTGCAATAAACGTAATTCCCATTAACACGACCAGGAAGGTCTCGGGGAAGCCAAAAAGCAAAACGATAGGACGGAGTATTGGTATCATCACGGCCATGGCCACTATCCCAAAAATACCGCCCACTGTAGCCGCTGTCAAGGCTGCCCCCAGAGCTCGCCCGCCTTTGCCCTGCTGAGTCATAGGAAAGCCATCAAGGATTGTAGCGGCATTAGGCGGGTCCCCGGGTATAGCAAGCAGAACAGAAGTGACCGCGCCCCCGACATGACACACTGCGTTTCCCGCCATCAAAAGGGCCAAACCTTCTGCTGGTTGCATGCCGAAAGTAAAGGGTAACAGCACGGCAAGAAGAGTCATTCCGCTAATTCCAGGGACAACACCAAAGATGGTGCCCAATATGGTCCCGAGAAAAATGAATGCCAGGACGGATGGTTGAACTGTTAGCAGTAACCCTTGAACTATGCCATCCAACAATTTGATATTCCCTACCTTCTTATAATGTGCTTTTTTCAGGGCCAGAACTTCTTCTAAAGAGGCGCTACCAAGATCTCCTCCCTGGGCATGTGCGTTATAATTTCTGCTCCCTGATCGGTGATTACAAACATATCTTCCAGTCTTACGCCGCCGACGCGGTGTTCGCCCTCCAGGCATTCCAACGCCATGACCATCCCCGGTTCGAATACCTGGGGATGATTAAGGGACCATTGCCGATTGATGATGGGCTGGTCATAACCGGAATAGAGCGCCAAACCGTGGCCGAATTCCACCGTCAATACCTCGGCCTCATCCTTATAGCCCCACGTCTTCGCGGGAGTGAGATGCTTAGCAGCGTCTGCCGTGGTTCCACCCGGCTTGATAGCGTCGATCACATTATTCACCCGTTCCAGAACTCTCTTGTTCCAGTCGTTTTCCCTGTCGTTGGGTTTCCTGCCTGTAATGAAGGTACGGTAGAAACAACTTTTGTAGCCGAGAAAGGTTATACCGCAGAGGGCTACATAGAATAAATCACCGGTCTGGATGAGCCGACCAGTGTTAGTCAGGCCTCGCTCAAAGGTGCCGGGACCGGAAAACTTCCAGGGCGAGATAACTTTATCAGCGCCAGCTTCCGATAAAGCCTTGGCGATAACGATGTCCAAATCCGTATCCCGTATACCCGGTTTGAGGGCCTCCCATATCCTGTAGCCGGCGGATTCCACGATTGCCGCCACCATTTTGAAGCAATTGATTTCATCCTTGGTCTTAATGGAGTGCGCTTCCATCATCATCGGCTTGGCAGGAACACAGTGCAGCTTCAGCGCTTCCAAGGCCGCAACTCCCAGGTGGTCTATACCAATGATTCCCAGCGGCTCACCTGCCAGGCCCCGCTCCTTTATTTCTCCATAAATGTCTGCGGCAAATAATTTTGCTTCCTCCTCAGAAGCATCCGGGCCGCAGGTATAACCCAGCCAGGAGCGAGCTATCCGCCAGTTCTTTATCCACGGTGCTTCATGGGGCATTTGGTGAAAAATGCCGGCGTGTTCAAAAACCACGGGGTCATGGTCGGCAAAAAATAACACGTACCTCACCTGAGGATCGTAGGCCGCATCCGCCCGCAAACCGCAGACGTAGCGGATGCCCTTTTCAGTGGCATCCAGGACTACCGGGATGTTGTATTTGCGCATAACCTGACGGGCCCGCTCGGCCCTTTCTGCGCGCATGCGAGACACATCAATGCGCTCCTGCCAATCCGCGATGGTATTGCCAAAGGTCAGTTTTGTGGCCATTTTCGGCATAGTCTATTTCTCCTTTTCATTCTTAATGGAATTTCTGATTGGAAGTGCACCCTTAACGCGGCTGCGGCCCTCTATTTTTTCACAGTCTCGTCGATAACTTGCTTGGCTATCTTCAGCCACTTGGTCGAGGCGGCCATAAACGGCTCGTCTTGCGTGTAATATTTTTCATTAAATATGGGAATGAAGTCGGGATTAATGCCTTCGATAGAAGCATCAAGCCGGGTACTTGCATTGCCGAAACTCGTAGCGAAGATCGACTGCCCTTCTTTAGTCAATAGCCAGTTCAAGAATATGATGGTGGCATTGGGATGCACAGGTTTGTGGGGTAATCCGAAGCAGCCCGTCGCTGCGCTTGCCCGGTTATCTTCTTTGACCACAGCCAGTTTGATTGGCGCCCCCGCCTTGAAGAACTCTTCCACGTTGGGAGGGTCTTCACCAAGCGCCACAGCATGTTTTCCACGGGCCACCGTTTCTATCTGCATGCGGCCATCTCTTTGGATAGTTGCCTCCTGGTCTCTTATAAGTCGCCGCAGGAAATCTATGGCCTCAGCCTCTCCCCACAAATTATGACCCAGGTGCGCCATAAGGGCATTGCCCGCACCGGTCACTGTGGGGTCATTCAATGTAATCTTTCCCTTATATTGCTGTTTTAACAAGTCTTTGACGCTTGTTATTTCTCCTTCTTTTACCAGGTTCTTGTTATAGACCACAAGACGGGCGGCATTCATTATCATGCTGAAGGCCAGCCCATCTTTATCGGTATAGGGTACCTGCCCTCCACGCCATGCCTTGGGATTTAATACTTCGGGAAGGAAGAGCAAGGGTTGGATTGGAGCCAGAAGGCCTTGAGGCTTTAAGACGACTAAGAGGTCGGTGTTGGAGATGGCTAGGACATCGACGAAATTCAATCCGGCTCGCTGTTCCGACTGCAGCTTGACCAAAACCTCGGACCCGCGGGCAAAGGGCGAAAACTCCAAGTCGATGCCATACTTGTTCTTAAATGCCTTGGTCAGGGCAGTCCGTACATCCAGTGGCCAACGCGTATATAATACGACTTTGCCTTCCTTTTTAGCTTCCGCCAGGACCTTGTTCCACTTCTGTTCCCAACCGGTCGCAGGCGTCGCGGTAAGTGATTTCGCCACCCCGGCCTTTGTATCGCTTGCATGAATCTGTGATGAGACGCCGGCTGAGAACAAGGCCAAGACCAGCGACAGAAATAATCCTGTGACTAATAACCTTTTCATTACTTTCCTCCTCGCAGTTATTCACCAGAAAAACACTAAGAAGCTGTATAGCCGCTTCCTTCCCAGCCCCGATAAACGGGACAAGTGCGTTAACGATATTATTTATTTTCTAGAAAAAAGTAGAAAATAATTTTCTAACTTACTAAGAGAATCATGATCTGGTGGCTTAATACAAAGATTGTTAATGTGTGTCAATGTTTTTTTGTTCTGATGGGAAAGGAAGGCTGGTGTGATATTATCAAAATCTTATTGACATCGTAGTCCTTGTAACGGAGAATGCACGACGCTATAGAATTCAGTCAAAAATACATGAACTGGTTAAAATAAATGGGACTTCTCAATCTTTTGCTTAAGAATCCGGCGGCTTTTTTCATGCTGGTGATACCGCTGCTCTATTCTGTGATCATTCATGAACTGGCCCACGGCTGGGTCGCCCACCGTCTCGGCGATCCGACGGCCAAAATGGCGGGCCGCCTGAGCCTCAATCCGCTCCGGCATCTCGATCCTTTCGGCACACTGATGCTTTTTCTTTTTGGTTTCGGTTGGGCAAAACCGGTACCCATCAACATGAATTACCTCCGCGACCCGCGGAAAGGGATGATAATGGTTTCGGCGGCCGGCATTACGGCCAATATCCTGCTGGCCACGACGGCGTTGTTTTTGTCGAGATTCCTGTCGCCTTCATCGGGAGAGGCCACCAGGCTGATCCTTTACTATCTGGCGCAGATCAACATCATTCTGGCGGCCTTCAACCTGATTCCCATCCCGCCGCTGGACGGTTCCAAAATCCTGATGGGGTTCATGCCGGAAAAAATGCAATACCAGTTCTCCCGTCTGGAACCATATGGCTTTTTCCTTATTATCGGTTTGCTTTACAGCGGCGTCCTGGACCCGGTAATCGCTTTTCTGCGCGGGCTGATCTTATGGATAATCGGTATCTTACTATCCTGAGCCGCTAATCCCGATAACGAATAAGAGCGTTAACGAAAATTGCTGGCCACTGGAAAGCAATTTCTTACTTACTAAGCGCATTCCGAATAGCCGCAAACCCGGCATACCACACAGCCACCCTCGTGTTCCACTATCCCCCCGCACTCCGGGCAGGCGCCTCGCTCGTGCACCTGGTTCTCGGGAGTTGTGTCATATCCCTTGGCCAGCATATGGGACTGGATGGCTTTGGCGACGGCGTCGGAGCAGGACAGGACCCGGTTTTCGCCGAAGCCTGAGGGCATATGGCAGGAAATGCCGAGAAGCTGTTTGACGACCTGACGGGCCTGGACGCCGCTCCGCCAGGCCAGCGACACCATCCGGCCGATAGCTTCGCATTGAGAAGCGGCACAGCCGCCCGCCTTGCCCATGGTGGTGAAAACCTCGAAGAGTCCCGTTTTATCCTCATTGATGGTAACATAGATTGGTCCGCAGCCGGTTTTTATCTGATAAGTCCACCCGTGCAGGGCCTTGGGGCGTTCCCGCTTGTGCAGCTTTTTTTCTTCCTTGACCGGTCCCTTTTCCTCCTTCTTCCCGGTGGAAAGGACCTGTTCGTCCCGGGAGCCGTCCCGATAAATGGTCACCCCCTTGCAGCCCGACTCGTAGGCCAGCAGGTAAACTTTTTCCACATCCTCGGCGGTGGCCCCATGAGGGAAGTTAACGGTTTTGGATACGGCGTTGTCGGTGTATTTCTGGAAAGCCGCCTGCATCCGGATATGGTCTTCCGGCGTGATATCGTGGGCGGTAACGAAGATGCGGCGCACATCTTCGGGAACCTCCGCCAGATTCTGCACGGTGCCCTGTTGCGCAATCTTTTCCATCAGCTCCGCGGAATAGAAGCCCCGTTCCCTGGCGATCCTCTCAAAAGTGGGATTGACTTCCACCAGGATGTTGTTGTCCATGACCTGCCGGATATAGGATACGGCAAAGAGCGGCTCCACCCCCGAGGAAGCGCCGGCGATAATGGAGATGGTGCCCGTAGGCGCAATCGTGGTTATGGTGGCATTGCGGATAGGGGCCAGCCCCGGCCGGTCGTAAATCGATCCGCTGAAGTTGGGGAAGACGCCGCGCACCTGAGCCAGTTCCCGGGAAGCAGCATGGCCTTCGTCATCGATGAATTTCATAACTTTTTCGCCGAGGTTGATGGCTTCTGGAGAGTTGTAAGGTAAACCGAGCAGGGTCAACATATCGGCCCAGCCCATGACGCCGAGGCCGATTTTCCGGTTGCCCCTGGTCATCTCGGCAATTTTAACCAACGGGTAGGCATTCAGCTCGATGACATTGTCCAGGAAGTGGACGGCGAGCTTCACCAGTTCCTTCAACCGCGGCCAGTCGACTTCGCCGTTTTGGACCATCTTGGCCAGATTGATGGAACCGAGGTTGCAGGACTCATAGGGAAGAAGGGGCTGCTCGCCGCAGGGATTGGTGGATTCTATCTCGCCGATGTGGGGGGTGGGGTTGTCCTCGTTGAGGCGGTCGAGAAAGATGATGCCCGGCTCGCCGTTGCGCCATGCCTGGGCGACGATCCGGCTGAATACCTTGCGGGCATTGAGGGAACCGACGGCTTCCCGGCTGCGGGGATTGATGACTTCATAATCCCGGTCTTCTTCCACCGCCTGCATGAAGGCCTCCGTGAGACCCACGGAGATGTTGAAGTTATTCAGGTGTTGCTGCTCATTCTTGCACATGATAAAATCCATAATGTCCGGATGATCGACGCGCAGAATGCCCATGTTGGCCCCCCGCCTGGTCCCTCCCTGCTTGATCGTTTCCGTGGCGACGTCAAAGACCCGCATGAAGGAAATGGGACCACTGGAAATGCCGGTAGTGGACATGACGACGTCATTGGCGGGGCGAAGCCGGGAAAAGGAAAATCCGGTGCCGCCGCCGGACTTGTGGATCAGGGCGGTATGCTTGACCGCCTCGAAGATCTCGTCCATGGAATCGCCGACGGGCAGAACAAAGCAGGCGGAGAGCTGGCCCAGTTCCCGGCCGGCGTTCATCAGGGTCGGCGAGTTGGGGAGAAATTCGAGTTCGGCCATGACGCGGTAGAAGGCATCCGCGAGTTGCCGGACATCGGTTTGGTTGTCGATGAGCGCATCGGCCGCCGCGATCGTTTCGGCTACCCGGCGAAACATCTGGGCCGGCACTTCGAGAACCTTACCCGTTTGGTCGCGGCGTAGATAGCGCTTTTCCAGAACAGTTACGGCATTTTTGGACAGACTGGTAACTTCTTCTTGCAATGCGGCTGCTTCGCTCATGGTTGCCAAGGCTCCTGAATGGGATATACAACATCTTGTATTTGTGATTGACTTTTGCCACAACATGTGCCAATTTGTCAAGCCCTTTCAGGAAAAATATTTTTGTTGCCAGAGCGGCCGGCGGCAGAGGGCTGCGGACTTTTTACGAGTTGGACGAGCTTGGCGCCATGAGTTTTTGGGAATCTTAATCCATTATGCAACGTTCCTATCAGATAAAAGACGGTTCCCGGATCGCGATCGTCGGCGGCGGTCCTGCGGGCGCCTTCTTTGCCCTCTATCTGCGCCATTTTGCCCAAAGCAAAGGGATCAGTCCGGAGATCACCATCTTCCAGCAGCGCCCCTTTGATGCCCTGGGCCCCAAGGGTTGTAAAGGATGTGCAGGCATCGTCTCTCAGTCGTTGATGAAGGATATGGCCGAACTCGGCATCAACCTGCCCCCGGAGGTAATCCAGGCCGTCATCGACCGTTTCGCCGTTCACAGTCCTTATGCCAGTATCGACATCAGCAACCCGGAAAAGGATTTCCGGATTATGAGTGTTTACCGGGGCGGGGGACCAAGGATCTCTCATTATGAAGAAAAAATCAGCTTCGATGGCTGGCTGCTGAGGCAGGTTGAAAACCAGGGCGTCGAAGTAAGGAACGAAGCGGTGTCCCGTATCTGGACAGGTTCGGCGGCCGGCGTAGAAGTGGCTGGACTAAAAAGTGATTATGACCTTGTGGTCCTGGCTGCCGGGGTGAACGGCAGTAAAGTTGACCTGGCGACTACGGACTACCGGCCGCCGGAAACCCATATCATGGCCGTGAATGAACTTTATGTGGGGGCTGAGGAAGTTCAGCGCCGCCTGGGCAACGGGGCCCATGCCTTCCTGATCCCCCATTCCGGTCTGATATTTGGAACCCTCGTTCCGAAAGGGGACTTCATCAACGTTTCCGTCTTCAGCAGCAGTAAGTACCCCGTATCCGTGGCCGATTTCCTGAATTACGATCTCGTGAAGGAATTATTGCCTCGGCATTACGAATTTGCCTGCGGCTGCCGCCCGCACACCACCATAACTGCGGCGCGCGGCTATTACGGCGACAGGTTTGTGGCGGTGGGCGATGCGGCGGTGACCCGGCTATACAAAGACGGCATCGGTACGTCATTGATCATGGCCCGTGCCGCCGCTGAGACGGCCGTCCGGCATGGCGTTTCCCGCCGTGATTTCGCCCGCCATTACCGCCCCTTATATCGCAATATGAATTGGCACAACCGGTGGGGCCGGTTCCTCTTTGCCATCAATGACAAGGTGAAGGAATCGAGAATATTTGCCCTCGCGCAGCAGCGCCTTATCGGCGACGAACAGGAAAGAGATCCCCAGCGTCAGCCTTTTACGAAAGCCGCCTGGGGGATGTTCACGGGCAGCTATAGTTATGGCCATATCGCCAAGAAAATTTTCAACCCCTTCTCGCAGGCGAGACTTTTTTCCGCGCTTATCAAGGAAGGCTGGCCATATCTATCCCGGCAGAAAGAGGAAAATCCGCCCCGCAAATTATATATCGGCGGCCGGAAGGTTCTGATTCTGGGCGGAGGATTCGGTGGCGCCTACACCTTGCGCCATCTCGTAAAATCGACGAACAAGAATGAAAACGTTGAGATCACGCTGGTAAACGACGAAAACTACTTTCTCTTTACCCCGCTGCTCCACGAAGTGGCCATGGGCAGCATCGAAACCCGGCACATCACTTACCCCTTGAGGAGATTGCATTGGCGGGACCGGTTCAACTTCATCCGTGGGGCCGTGGAAAGAATCGACCTCCAGAACAGACAGGTAGTCACAACTGCGGGAACACTGGATTACGATTGTCTGGTGCTGGCCTTGGGGAGCGTGCCGGACAAATCGCAACTAAACCTGGAAGGCGGCCATGTTTTTACCTTGAAGACCATTTATGACGCCTTCCGGCTGAGAAATCACATTATTGATGTCTTTGAACGGGCGGTGCTCGAAAAAGATGAGGCCAGGCGGCGGCAACTGCTGAGCTTTATAATTGTGGGCGGGGGGTATATCGGGATACAGTCGGTATCTGAATTGCGGGACTGCATTTTCAAGAATCTGATCCGTTATTACCGGCAGATCAATCCACAAGAGGTTCGGATCATGCTGATCGAGTCCCGGTCGAAGATCGTTGAGCGCATGGACAGCAAATTCGGCGCTTATATAATGGATGAACTGAAAAAAATGGGCGTCGAAGTGCGGACGAAATCCCGGATGTCGCAGGCCTGGGAAGGGTATGCGGAAATTAACGGCGAGGAAATCATTCCGACGACCACGATTCTCTGGTCAACGGGCATGACCAGCAATCCGCGCATTGCCGAAGTGGAGGCGGCGAAGGACGACCACGGCCGGATAATCGTGAATACCTATCTGGAGGCTGTCGACCTCCCCGGCGTTTATGCCCTGGGGGATTGCGCCCATTTCGAAGATCCCAAATCGGCCCGGCCGATTCCGCCGCGGGCGCACACGACGGTGCGCCAGGCCAAGGTAGTGGCATACAACATCCTGGCCGACATCAGGGGGAGAAGCAAGAAGGCTTACAATTACACGGACTCGGGGGAAATAGTCTCTCTGGGCGATTCCAAGGCCGTGTTCCGTTTCTACAAACTCCGGCTTTATGGATTCTCGGCCCGCCTGATCTGGCTGACAGCATATTCGCTGCTGGTCACCGGCAAGTTCAACCGGGCGCGCATCGTCAGTGATTGGTTTTTCTCCCTGATTTTTGGCCGTGATACCACCTTCCTCAACCTTAAATAGAGAGTTCCGGAGTCCGGCTGCCGTTATGATTGGGGAAGACTGAGTTCGCGGCCGACGAAGAGAGGATCGCGCAGCTGCATGCGGTTCAATTTCAAAATAGCGCTTACCGATACTTGATGGCGGCGGGCAATAATCATAATCGTATCCCCTTTTTTTACCTTATACCGGCGAAGGACGGTCCGCAGGGGCGGTGCTTTTTTCGTAGGCTCGGCCTTTGCTTTGTCTATTTTGCCTTTCCGGTCCGGTTCGGGAACAACCAGTGACAGTCGCCGTCCCACATAGAGGGGACCCTGAGCTTTCATCTTGTTCAGTTTCAGCAGGGTATCGAGCGGTATATCATAGCGGGCGGCAATCCCGGTCAAAGTATCGCCCTTTTTAACTGTATGGGCCGGGGTCGGGGACTGGTTTCTTTCGGTTGCCGGATTTTTGACCACCGGCGTGGCTATATCATCCCCTTTGGCCGGCACGGGGACCGGCAAGGCGGGAAGAGAAAAAAACTCGCGCACGGATTCGGTTATCGACTGGGCAACGGCTGCTTGAAATTTTTCATCCCGCAGTTTCAACTCTTCCAGGGGATTGGAGATATAGGCCGTTTCGATGAGAATGGCCGGTATTTCGGGCAACTTTAGCACCCTAAACGGCGCCTCCTGGACCCGGGAAAACTTGATATCATTGACCCGGCAAAGGGAATCCAGGATTTTTCCGCCAAATGTCTTGGAACGGTTGATGGTGTTGGTCTGAAACATGCTGAGCAGGATGGGATTGGACTCGTCGCCGCCCTTTTCCTCGGTGAGCGTGCCGCCGATAATGTCGGCCATGTTTTCCTTGCGGGCCAGGATCTTGGCGGCCTCACTGCTGGCGCCGCCGTTGGAAAGGCAATAGACGGAACTACCGCTGGCCGAACTGTTCCGGGCGGCATCGGCATGGATGCTGATGAACAGGTCGGCGCCCAGTTCCCTCGCAAAACTCAGGCGCTTCCTGAAGGGGACATAATAGTCCCCGTCCCTGGTCAGAAAGGCGCGGGTTCCGTCGCCGGTATTCAGGAGATCCTTCAGTTTCCGGCCCATGGCGAGCACTACCTCCTTCTCCATGGTGCCCCGGCGGCCCATAGCTCCAGGGTCTTCCCCGCCGTGACCGGGATCGATGACAATGATTTTATCTTTCTTGACGACCTTAATCTGTTCCCGCGCCTGGCTTTTTTCCTTCTCGATTTCCGGCAGCGTGATATCCACCACCACGCGATAAGGTTTATCCTGAAATTTCTTCAGCTTGAAGACATGAGTACGCACATTCTCGGCAACAATAAGTTCTATGCGAACGTTCCCCGCAGCCAGAGGGGTAAGGACGATCTTGACGATTCCCGGCTGGTTTAAAATGTATTCAGGAGACATGCTCTGGGAGAGGGAGGTATTGAGCAGATTCAACGTCACCTTCGACAAAGATTTCTCGGAGGTGAATTTGACCTCATCGGTGGTGTCGATTACTACCCGTGTATGTTCCGGCGATGCCCAGTGACGCAGGTTGAGGATTTCCGTTAGTGCCGAGGCCTGGGGAGCCCAGATCAAGGAAAGGGCAAAAAGGTATAGGGTGAAACGCGTCAAACGATTCATAATGTCCAAGAACTTCGCTTTTTTTCTCTTATATCAGCTCTCGGCAACAATTTCAAATAGCGAAAAGCCCTTAATCAATTCCGGCGGCCGCCTTCATGAACCCGCAAAGCCGAAAATTACTTTTGTCAACTTCATTACCTCTTTTATCGGGGTTGGACGGGGCCATAAATTAATTGCAGAAATCCGAACGTTTGTTTATATTTATGCCCCGATAATAAAAAAAAGGAGTTAAAAAGCCATGTTTTGCCACAAGTGTAACGAATCGATTCCCGACATCAGCCGTTATTGCCTGCACTGTGGAGTCTTATTGGACCAGCAGGCAGCGGAAACGCTGAATAATCAGGATTGCAGTGAAGCAGATTGGGAAAACCGGATCTTATGCAGCGATGGCTCCTGCACGGGCACGATCGAAGGAGGGAAATGTACCATCTGCGGTCTGCCGGCACCGGCGGGCACGGACTGATTATTGACCTATTTTATGAGGAGTATCGAATATTTCCCATTGCGGCACTGCCTTGGTGATAGGGAAAATAATTGACACTTGTCTGAAAACCGTGTTAAGCGCACTGCGAAAAAACACCACCTGCCCCCGTAGCTCAGAAGGATAGAGCAACGGATTCCTAATCCGTGTGCCGCGTGTTCGACTCACGCCGGGGGCACCAATAATATAAGTTAGTTAATAAGATATAAGTTAACCTCAATTTCTTTACTGTCCCATTTAATCCCGTTATAGTCCCGCTTTTCAAATTTCTAAGGCTACTTTTACAGTTTGTAAGTGATCTTGAAAACTTCCCCCGGACAGGGTGACGCCGAATTATATTCTTCATACTGCCAGGTACGAGGTTTTTCTCCCGGAAGGTAGGCCGGTAGTGAAGCGAAGCGAGCCCTTAGTGAGCTAACGTGCTGAGCGTAACGGACAGGACGTAGCTGAAGAAGAGGCAAACCGTACAGTATGCATAGGGTTAGAAAACGACACCACGCAGGATAAGTTCAGTCTTGCCCCAGTACCTTTCCACAGTGCCACTGAAACGCTCTAAAGTAAGCCCAGAATCGACGATCTCCTTTTTGGCCTGCCTAAATGCTTTCGTCCTTTCTGGGGAACGCATATAGTTACTTTACTTCTACCCATGGGAGGACAATAAGCATGCTTAGGACTGGCAAGGGAGTATATTGCCGAATAAAGAAACAGGCCGACGTATGGTTCCATATCCATGGGTATCACATCTGCATTACACGCCCTGGCAGAAAAGGGCCTCCCCCAGGAGGCCTCCCCTATGCCTCTTTTTTCTATTTGCCTTATTGAAAAGTAATCGCCAGAAAATTTTAGAAAAATTGGGAAATATGTCTCTTTGTTATGTGGCGGACGGGATAATTATTGACAAAGTGGGGTGACGGGTGCGAGCATGATTTTTATCTAAAACAATTCTATGCAAAGCACCATTAACCCTTGAGGTGACGCATGGTGACATTGATCAAAGACCCCGTTTCTTGAGAAGTAGCGGGGTTTTATAGCTGGCTGCGTGAATCAATACCGTTCTGTAGAATAAATAAATAGAAAAGGAGACAATAAATGCAACCTTGGGCGGTAATTAGCACCACAGTGGGAATAATTGCCTTGATGGTGACAATTTTTATACAGACGAATAGTTCAATAGATAAAAAAATCATAGAAAAACTCAAAGATCCTGCATTTATCCAATTGGTTGCAAAAGAAGTAAAATTACCATTCGTCATTTTCGATAATAAAGGATCTGTGCTTGTAGACCAAGGCGCAATGCGTTTTATCGAGAATATAGATGTTGAAATTGATAAAAAAGAACATCCATATCCTAGCCAAATTACTATCCACCCAAAACAACATCTTTCTTATGCCCCATTACTAATGCCACTTGATAGTGATTTGGCTAATATATCAACCAGTCGCGGAAAAAAATATGATTGGGTTTACAAGCTTGACTATTTCATGACAAATAATGAGAGAAAAACCCTGAGGTATAGACTTGAGCTTATTTTATAGAGGGTAAATAGTCTCTGATAATCTTCTTTATTCTAAAGATTCGTTAGAAGGATAATAATATGCGTCGCAAAATACCGGGACCTCTGCTTTCCATATGTGCTGACATCATTTCAAGACGCGAAACCCACGCGACGCTGGACAGCCTCTTTTTGTATGCAAGTGCTCCTGGCGACCCACCGGGGGGAAGTAAGCAGGCAAAGGCATTGGAGTGGCTACGACGGTCCAATAAAGATGAATCAGTTCAACCTCTCGATGTCCTTGGCCGCTTGATTGAAAATTACATGGAGGCGCCTCTTGATTCCGCTAGCAGATGGGACGAGCAGGCTTTACAGGATAGAGAAAAAATAACTAAGGCCTTTACCCAATGTGAGCTGCAATACATTAAAGGTGGTAAAATTGTTGGAGCGCTTGGTGCCCCGTCACGTACACTGGAAGAATTTATTCGTGATCGAGATATTGCCATTATTGATACTGAATTTAATCGTGCCCTGGAAAATGTTGAATCAAATCCAAGGGAAGCGGTGTCTGCATCCAGTAACATTCTTGAATCATTATGTAAGGTTTATATAGAAGATGAGGGACTCGAAAAGCCTGCGAACCAGGATCTAAAGCATGTTTGGTCAATTGTTCGTAAACATCTTGGATTCGATCCTAGTAGGATTGAGGATCAAGATATTAAAGTGATATTAACTGGGATGATCTCAATTGTTGAAGGCATTGGATCATTGCGAACACATGCCAGCTCTGCTCATGGGCCAGATAGGAAGACATACAAATTGGAACCTCGGCATGCTCGTCTTGCCATTCACGCAGCTCATACCATTACGCTATTTGTACTTGAAACATGGGCAAAGAAGAAAGCCATCTTATAGATTGTCTTTCAAAAGATAGCGTAATGTTCATTCCAGTACGATCTTAGCAATCTCCGTTATTTTCTTCACCTGCTTAGGCCGTTTTCCCTGTAGCAGTTTACACAGTTCCGAAGATTCAAAGGGCTCTCCAATAAGTGAATAACGTATAAGAAGTTTCGCTTTTTAGTAGCACGGCAGTGCCCCATCCGGTAAAGATTGTAGCGACCAAGCAAACAATCAACCGAAGAAAGGAGTCACTGCCGTGGGAGAGGATTATACAACAAACAGGGGGAAAATTATCCAGCTAAATGAAGAGGCGATTAGAGACCACTTGGGTCAAATGGTACGGAACACTGTTGAAGAAACGCTAAATCAGATGCTGGATGCAGAAGCCGACAAGTGGTGCTGCCGGACAGGATACTTTCCCGCTTCCTCGCGTAATACCTTTCGAATCGTTACCCTGGAATGACCTGTCTCCTGCGACAACTCCCGGATCCCTTTCTTGTAAACCCGCACCGCCGTCCTTATGTAACTATACTGATCCATCCTCAGCACCTATCCTCACCTCCAGTAAACCGTTCTTGAACATCGCAGTTTACCAGAGTCGTTTCCGAGGTGGGTCATTTTTAGGTTACCACTACACCGCCAAGTGGGTCAGTTTTCAATTACCACAATCAAATAATGCCCTGGAACGGATCATGAAGGAGATCAGGCGTCGCACGAGGGTGGTCGGCGCTTTCCCCGACGGCCATTCGGCACTTATGCTGTGCGCGGCCCGGCTCTGCCACGTGGCCGGGACGCAGTGGGGATCGAAACGGTACCTGAACATGGATCTGCTCAGGGAACAGGAACTTAGCGATAGGCTGGGACTGGAAGAGGCAATCTAATACCGAAATGGGCGCTGCAAATAAAAAAGCGAAAGATTCTTGACACTACCACTTTGTTCCATTGGGATTGAATCTTTTCAAGATCGGTCCGTTCTTTATATGGTTTTCGTGCAGACATAGGCCCTCCTAAGCGCTAACGAAGATTTCACCGGGCGCATTAGCGCCCGGTGAAATGAAATGTTAGCTTCTTGTATATTTTCCAATAATTGCGCAAACAAAGTTATAAATTACTTCTTCAAGCTCTTTTTCATTTTCCCATAGTATGTGGTTATATTGCCTAGTATCAAAATGCACGTTGCTAATATCGTCTTTTCGACATGACCAAATTACCGGTATGCTCAAGCCTAGCGCATAACCGGCTTCGAAATAGACTCCCTGTTTTTGTTCTGTTACATCAGCCAACAAAAAGCGGGAATTCTTTATTTCTGTCATTATTTTCGTATCTATTCTATCTGAATGTGGTTGTGAATCGACTCTGTAAGCCTTATATCCAGCCCTCTGAATTGCTGGTTTAATAGCATTTTCCCAGGCTGATTTAAATTCTGGAGAGAAAGACATTGCAACAAATGCTTGATCGCTAAAAGTTGATTTATCCTCATTTTTTTCAAGATATTCCCATCCCAATGGTGCAATTTCAACTATATTAACCATTGTATTGACCTTTTCATGGGCTTTCTCTGGAAGCCGCAAGAAATTTCTATCAACCAAATTCTGTAGATAATAAAGTAACTCCGCCACATTTGTTGCCCATGATAATGGATAATCATACTCAGGCACAATGTTTACAGCATGTCCGGGAAATTTGGTGTGTCTCTCAATATTACGCATGAGAATTAACTGTTTTTGGGAAGGTGAATAATTAGGTATACTATTTTCAAGATTCCTTAAAACATTAGATGTAATTTCAGGGGGATCATTTTCTTGTTCATTATTATCACGAATCCAAGCAATTAATTTATAGCTAGGCCTGCCTTCACCTATCATTGCCTGCGCTGTACTTGTTATTGAATACCTACCACATCTGGCGCATTGAATAGATTTCTTTCTGCCAAAATCATATGCATTTGCTCCTTGATCTTCGAGCTTACATATTGGGCATGTAATGGCTACTGCATTCACTGATTTACTCCTTACTTATAAAAAGCTAACAACCTGCTATCCACCTCGATGATCAAGTAACTTTGAGTATTAAGTAATAATGACCAATCCTCTTGCAAGATAATACCTTTCCACAATGTATGCCAAATACAGAGCAATAGGCCGTCTGATTATACCTGCTCCATTACTTGTGCTATCCGCTTCCATGATCCGGAGCCATTAGCAATGGGAAAGCACAAGTGTTTCTTTGCAAATCTGGCCAAAAGCATCTCTTGAAGAGATTTGGGGATAGCCCTTGCCAAGTTCTCAAAAAACAATATCTGCCTCATAAGCTGCTGCAAACTCATACCTCGGCCAAGAAAAGATGAAGTTGCCTATCGTCCTTTGCTTGAGATGCATATTTCAGATGATCCCGAAGGCGAGATCTGAGATTTTTTGATTGGCCTATATAATAAATAGGGCTATTGCCCCGCGGATATGCAAAGTGACTATCACCTCGCGCTACCAAAATGTACGCCCCAGGTAAAGCGGGGATTTCATGGTCATTTATTTTCCAAAAATCTAATAGGCCACTATGCTCAAAATCTTTAATGAAATCGATAATTGCCATACCTTCTCCATCAGGGTCTAACACTAGTGTTCAGCGGTCGAGCCGTCAAGCAGGATCGATTACAACGATGAGTGGGTCAAAGGTAAATGTGAATTCGGTTCTTCAAGCTGTTTGTCATGTAAGGTGCAAGGAGTTGCACCTATTTGTTGGACGGTCAATCTTTTACTACCTGCTTGAACGCTATTCTATCTAGAGGGCTCTTTTCTGCCAGCAAACGCCACTCGTTCATTAACTGCTGCCACGCCTTTGTAAGTGCAAGCTCTTGGAATACCTTGTATGGAAGGTGGCCCTTCAGGTCATTAAGGTCATAGCAAACTATTTGATAACCATACAAGTTGCTACTTGGAGAAATGTGATCTATTGCCGCGTAGAGAGGGTGACATCCATCAGTGTTTATATTCGGATTCCCGTCCTCTGCATCGAAAAGCATCTTGGACCCCGACAAGGCACATAGCCCTTTCTGCTTTTTGATCAGTTCCTTCAGCTTTGACGGACTTATGCCATGTCGGCTTTTGCTCGCCCATTGGATTTGAGAAGGGGTCAGTTCATAGTCATCTTTCATTATAAATATCTAACTCCCCGCTAAAAGCACGACGTCTTTTTGCCGTCATCTCGTAATGCCGTTGTTCGTGACCCTGCTATAAATCGTATTTAGGATATTCATTATTTAATCGGTACGTTCAGGAAACTCTAATTTATAAATCACTTGATAATATTTGCTTATACAATAATGACGTCAAATAAAAAATCAAGTTATTTTTACTATATAGATCAAAATTGCAACCATATGAACATATAATTGAATGATGTGAAAACGCCATGCGGAAAAAAGTTCTGCGTTATGAATTTCTGGGAAAAAATTTATGGTCAGGTCCCTATCGGTGGAGACAAAATATTCTTTGGGATAGATCGAGGGGGCATTAAGATAAAGACCATTATCGCTAAGCGTTAGCAAGGGCATAAATATTATCCTTAATTCTGTCGCGAAGGAGCTGCCGCCCAATCACTTCATAACTGGCTTCTTTCACTTCAGCCAGTATCTGCTTAGCTTTTAGCAACAGCTCATGCCAATCGCTGCTTTCTAGATCTAAGATATATATTTTGCAGGGTCCTCTTTTTTCATGGAGCCATTCATAACCATTAATAAACCCTACAGGGATATCAGCGCTTGCATCTCTATAAGAGAGAATTACCCCGTGACTGTCATAATAATGAAATTCTTTCCCATAATGATGCTCTCGGAATGAGGGGATAGTAATCCATTCAATCTCATAGTTCCCGAATTTTTCTGCCGTGGTTGAACGAAAAATAAGATCGATTTTGTGACCTTTTGCCCATTGTGTAAGCTGATCTGTATCCTGATCGTATTTAGGGTTTAATGTTCCCTGATAACCACATATGCCGATAACAAAATCAAATTTTGATGACGCCAAAGCACATTGTCCGAAAAATCGTTGAATTTCACCGTTTGGCATCCGACCTTCTTTAACTTTGACCAGCTTTATCTCAACCGCAACCATTGCCCCGTCTTTACCCTTTCCCACCAAATCAAAATTATTATGCGTTCCAAATGCATCAACTGAAGCCCATGCCTTGCTATTTGCCCAACATTTATTGCAGCCTGGTTCTCTATGACCGATACCTTTTAAGGCACTTTCGCAATCCGGCTCACAACTCTTTTTTACCCCCCACGGATGGCTAAAAAGCTGCACATCACGTTCAGTCCCAGCTGTCTCATATGCTAAGGGAATGACAAAATCGCGCTCAAACTGCATTTCCGTTGACATATTTCCAGGTATCTTGGCAAGTCTCAATTCAGTGACAAATTTATCCCTAAATATCGAAATAGTCATTTGCTATCTCCATTGAGAAATCCCTAACCTTTATGGCTTCTGTCAGACAACTTATTTTCCCTTATTACGGGAGTAAGAGATTTTCTTTGTGCCACCCTCACAGGAGCCAATTATCTTTTGATCCTTAACCTGATCTGACGGTAAAATCTCAAGCGTATATCCCTCCACACCCTTCGCTTTTAACTTTGCTTCAATTTCTGCTTTTAGCTCATCACACGGTTTTATTTTGGCAAAGGCCGATGCGCAGCAAAATACCGTCCCCAATACGATAAAAAGAATGATCCGTTTCATGCCTTACCTCCTTCTTGTTGGCTTACCAATGTTTATTTGTCTCCGTTATTATATCCCAAACACCGACACTCGTGTCTGTATAAAAACACCAGAGGAAAAACACAGTTCTTACGTACAGAAATGCCATCTCTTAAAGTTCGAGATAATAATGCTGAATTGTCGATTCTATAAGGCTCAAGAAATATCTCATATCATCAATGCAAGCATGGCGTTGCTGCGGTGCCAGCAAGTTTTCATTCTCCTTAAAGAATCTGTCAACCAATTTATCATATTTGGCTTTAGGCTGCCTTCTTTGTCGCTCTTTTTCTTGCCCCTTTCATTGCAGGTTCGACGGCAAGTTTTAGTCCCATCGAATGCAAGAGCATAAAAATACTTCTTATTTCTGGATTTCCCTTTTTGGACAACATGCGATAAAGGCTTTCCCTGCTCAAATTAGCTTTTTCAGCAATCGTTGCCATACCGCCATGGGCTGCCGCTACGTTCCGCAAGGCTAAAAGAAAAACAGCACGGTCACCGTCCTCTATGGCGGCGTTTAAATATGCCGCTGCTTCCTGCGGGTCCTTGAGGGCTTCCAGTAAGTCTTCTTGGTAAGTGGTTTCTTTTTCAGCCATGCTTTAACCTCCTTTGGTGGTCCTGCCAGTATGCTATTGCCCTGGCAATATCTTTTTCCTGCCGGGATTTATCGCCGCCGAGCAGAAGCAGGACAACATTATTCCCTTCACGGCCATAATAAACTCTGTAGCCTGGACCATGATCCACCTTCAGTTCGTAAACTCCTTCCCCGACAGAACGATTATCTCCCAGAAGCCCAAGCCTGACGAGATCAAGGCGCACACGTATCTTTGCGCGAGCGGTTGCGTCTTTTAGGTCGTCCAGCCAATCCTTAAATGGCTTCTTGCCTGTTTCTGTAAGGTAATAGGCAACAGTGAAAGGAAAGGTTTCCGTGTAATGGGTGTAACGTATAAGCTACATAATGGCAAGTTATTTTGAAAAACTGGGAAAGGTCAGGGAATCCTTTCGGATTTGTCCTTAATAACCGGGGCACGACGCTTTTTCATAACGACCACCTCGTAGAAATATCTGAACTCAGCTTCGGGACTTTTTTGATCGTCGGTGCCACATTTGATGGCAGTGCCAGCAAAGACATGCTGCATCATTTACAGGGTCGTCATAGTTTTCACAATGGTAAATTCTTTCGCCTTCTGTCTGCCCGCATATACGGCAAGCAACCTTCGCGACAGGCGACAGCACACCGTCTTCTATGGCCTTTTTCTGCAAGGGATGCATGCGCGGTCGTTCATCACCGGTTATCTGTTCCACCGACTTGTCCGGATGAGTAACACGGTATTCCCTCTTGAACGCTTCTATTTCCGGGGTAAAAATCTTCTTGAAGTCGTCGTTAATCTGGTTCGAGTTCTCCAGGGCATCGGAATCGATCAGCAAGGTCGGCGATTTTCTTAATGGTTGTCTTTCATAATGGCACCCTGACCTCACTTTGACCGGGAAAGCCCTCGTGCCCATAATGTCAGCCAGACGGTGACAACGACCATAATCAACAGGCAAATCTTGATTATCGCTATGCCCCAAATCGAGATTATACTGACTGTTGACCAGGTTACACCTAGTCCCCAGAGGGTTAACATCCAGTCCTGCTTATTGGAAACAATGAATAGATATACCAACCACTGAATCGTAATCAAACCGTAAGCGATAAGAAGTGTCCACCAACCTGCTACTGCCGCAGTCCGTACTTTCTTTATGAATTGATCTTCCATGGCTTCTTTCTCCTTTTTTAGTTATTTACGAAAGTAATAATAGAACGTCTATTCTGTTAGTCAAGATACTTTATCATTCTATATTAAGAAAGTTTTAGCAGAACAAGGTTAGCATACCCCCTTATTGTCTTTTTCGATAATGCCGGCATTAATGAGCTTGTTGACCCAGAAATTGACGACGCTTTTCGATCTGACACCCAAGAGGTTGATCATTTCCGCATAGGAAGGCATGCGCCGGTTTTCCCTATGAAAGGTAGAAATGGACTGATGGGCTGTTCCCGTTGTTCGGCTGGCTGTCATGGCTGAAATATATAGAACGCATATTCTATAGTAAAGAAGTTTTACATTGACCCGTTGATACGGGGAGTACTAAGCTATATCCCATCCTAATCACGTGGAGGCATATCATGAAGAACGTAGAGATGAAGTTAGAAGGTAACATCCTGACGATCAAAGTCGATCTTTCCCAGGAATTTGGCCCGTCATCATCGGGAAAGATGATCATCATAGCCTCGACAGAAGGGAACATTGCGGTCGAGGGGCATGAAGAGGCTAAAATCGGCTTGAACGTTTATCGAAAAAAATAACTTGGCTTTTATTGCAGGTGAAGCCGGGGATTCCACATTTTCCACCTTTTGCACGGAGCAAGTTTAAATGTCTGTCCATAAAATTCCCGTCAATAAACTCAGTCCTGAAGCCCTTCGGGAAGTTGTTGAAGAATTCATTTCCCGAGAAGGAACTGATTATGGGGAAATCGAGGTTAGCCCAGAAATTAAATTCAGACAGGTAAAATTCAAGCTTGAAAATGGCTCGGCGGTTCTTCTTTATGATGACGAGACCGAAACCACGAACATATTCTTGGCTGACGACCCTATCTTAAGGAAAGTTTGAGGCGTTAACTTAATTGTGGTCGTGGGCGGAATTTATGATGCATTTTAATAAGCAGGCGGTTTTTCAATGAAGAAAATAGAGCGCCGCACAGATTAAAACCCCCCCGGATATCTGAATAACAAAATACCGACATTTTTCGGGCAAATAATTGATGGGCGACGTTCCGCAACCGGCCTCATCTGTCTTTCCCGGGTGAAACGTACCCTGATTTCATGAAAAGTTGAAGAGTCCTGGCAGTATCGTCGGTAAAGCAGGTCTTCCCTTCAGCACTGGCTGAGGCGAGCTCTATCAATAGATCGGGAAAATTCCAAAGTGCAATGTTATGTGCGTCGGCAATCTCTTTAGCTTGTTCTTCCCAACCCCATGTCACAATTATCTTCTGGGTTTCCTCGGGGTTTAGGCCGAAATCGGCGATCCTTTCTTCGATTACTTTTAGTCCAAACTTTCTTTCAAGGAAATAGCCAATAGTTCTTCTCGGAGATGGGGCCTTAACCCGGACTTTGAGATCATCTTCAGAAAATGATTCTGCCGTCAGCCTAGCAAAGCCCCCGGAAATAGTAACTCCTGACTCGATCTGATAAGCCCTTGGCGAGCCAATTTTGGGGAATTCCACGGCCAAAATGTCAATTTCGTACTGACCATTGCATATGACGTGTGGGACAGTAAACCAGTGCCTAACAAAGTGACAGTAGTTTTCCAGTATCTTTTCAGGCGATTCCATTTCTTATCCTGGCAACAATGAATACACGAAGCTCGTTATTATTCGGCTGTATTACCCAAGCTATTCAAGCTCCTTCAGAGATAAGGCCGGCAAACTTGACAGGAAAACCAGTATTCCGATAATTACGATGCCAACCCTGAAACTAACGAGATCACCAGAGAGGCCAAGGAGATAGGGTACAACGCCCGCTCCACATATTACGGAGAAAGTCATGATAAAACCGGTAGCCATGCTCCTCATTTCCCGGCTAAACATTTTTGCGATACAGACAACCACAGCAGGAAAAAAACAGGATACAGAAATTGTCTGCAAGAAAAGGCAGATACCCACATAACTGACTTGTGCGGCACCCATGAAGATTGTTACAAGGCCCGTGAAGGCAGTCGTAATTAGCAGGACCTTTCTTAGATTGACTCTGTCAACAACAAAGCTGAATAGGATGGCAACCCCAATCCCTCCAAGTTTTGATATCCCTAATATAGTATTAGCATGCTCAATGCTCAGTGATAGCTCTTTTGTAAAGTAAAGGGGAATTATGGAATAGATACCCATATTGGCGCCAGAAACCAAAGTGTATATTGCTCCTATTGTCCAGAGGGCTCGTGTTTTCAGGAGAGTGTCAAAAACATTATTTTTGGAAGCCCCTATCTTTACCTCGTTACATACCAGATAGAAAACTATAGCAGAAAGGAGAACAATAACAGCATAAACCGTAAAGGTGCCCCTCCATTCGAAGAACTGGAGAAGGAATATGGCGATCAGCGGAAGGCTAAATATACTGAAGGGGGCGCCGGTGTCATGAATTGCCAGTGCCTTACCCCAGTCTTTTTCGGCAAAATACTCAGTAATTAGGGGTATGGCCGACGGGGTGTAAACACCACCTGCAAGGCCGAGAAGGAAACTCAATGGATAAAGAACAGCAAACACTTTTACGAAAGGGATCAAAAAAAACACCAGGGATGAGACAATAAGTGAAGTAACTATTGATTTCTTATAGCCAACCCGGCCGGAAAAAAAACCTGAGAAAAGCATTGAAAAGCCATACCCTGCGGCCTGGAACATGAAGACGCTACTCGCTTGGGCATGGGTAATAACGAACTCGTCTTCTAGCAGTGGCAAAATGGGTGCGAATATTGTCCTTATATACATGTTGGAAAACCAGAGAAACCAGAAAAGAAAAAGGAAGAGGAGAGATTTGCCTCTGAATGGAGAAGAGCGCATGTTTTAATCCATAAGATATTTTGTGATACCTAAATCAAATCTGGCCAGTGGGCAGATTTCTTTTGATACAATAAATTGGTGTTTCCTTTCTCCTTTACTGCCTGATTTCCCCTAGGGGCCTTCTTTTTAAGCCTGCTTGGTTCTACTAACACAGATAGTATTCAATGTGAATTTATATGAAATATGGAACCCCCCTTCGCGAGGAAACCTAAAGGCTGGTCTTATATTTTCAAGTAATTTGTTGGATATAGAAAATATTCACGACTGGCACAACTTCAGCATTACAAATGAGCACGATTTCATTTGCTCAAATCGGCCATGCCGATAAAAACTGACTAGTCCCGAGAGACTGTGCGGGCTAATCAGTTTTACAGATAACCGGAATCAATTATCGCGGAGTGTTATCAGCACATCCGGGCAGGATGCTGCGATTCCTCACTGCCAGCAAGGAGAGGCGAAAATACCGCACGCTGGATAGAAATAGTGCCGTTCCAATGGCGGTATAAAGGACGGCGAGATACAATTTTGGTAACGGTGAGTGACGCAGCAGGATGCCCGAGAGCACCATAACAAAGATGAGCAGATAGCTCCTCCAGGGGATGAAACCAAAAACACACCTTCGCCCCTCCATAGCTTGGATTCTTTTCACATTCTTGTCCACGATGCGGAGAAAACCAAAATGATGAATAATGAGGGCAAAAAGGAAACCGGCGGCGGCAGCGAAGAGGGCGTCATGAAGCTTTTCGGTACTCAGCCATGAGAAGGAAAGAAAGTCGAGCGCAATTGCCGTTCCTATCCAGACTGTTCCGGCCACAATTAAGAGAAGGCTCTTCGGTACGCCAGGTTTCCACGTTTCAATAATAGGGTTTTTCAAAGTAATTCTCCTAAAAACCGCGGATACAGCAATTTTTGATACGGTACCACATTGTGGCGGTCGGGCAAAATATGAGAAACCAACCCCTACACGAAAAAAGTGATTACCCCTAACCCGACTCACAGAGAAGAATGGATCACGGCTGACGGGTCGATGTCTCAATTTCTTAATAATTGGATTGCCTGATATTTTAAGAAAATACCGATCATCTTAAATATTTATAAAAGGGGCTATACCTCCTTCTTGTTGGCCTACCAATGTTTATGTGTATCCCTTATTATATCTTAAACATCGACATATCGGTCCATGTTCGATATTGCTGCCCGCGGCAAGCAGTATTTATGCTGGTGGCGCCGTCTTTTATTGTAGCCGTCAAAATGCGTCGTGATGAATAAGAGGGCGGCTTATTTGGCCTCCTTTTCAATAATTTCTTTGGCAATGGCGAGCATTTTGCCGCGGAAAATGATGCTCTCTTCATCATCCGGGAAAATTTTCTCTCCCGGATGCGCTACAAAGGACGGATTTATGCCCTCGGTAGAAACATCAGCGCGCATACTGGGGCTGCCGAAGCTCCGGGCAAATGTTTCCTGTCCCTCCGCTGTTAACAACCAGTTAACAAAAACCCTGGTGGCGTTCGGATGGGCCATTTTCACAGGCAGGGCAAAGGCCCCGGCCGCCGGCGTGACAAAGGCGCCTTCCTTTACTTGCACGACGCCTATCGGCGCCTTCAGTTCCAGGAAGCTGGCGAGGTTATCGGGGTTGGGGGCCAGGGCAATGGCAAACTTTCCCCGGGCGACAGATTCGACATGCATGCGATTATCTCTCTGGATAACCACCTCCTGCTCCTTTATGAGTTGAGTAAGGAACTGCTTTGCCTCCTCGAGGCTCCATATGTGCAGGGCAAGGTGACTCAGAAAAGCGTTACCCACACCGGTTACGGAAGGATCATTGAGCGTGATTTTACCCTTGTACTGAGGTTTCAGCAGGTCTTTATAGGTGGTTATCTCACCTTTCTTAATAAGATCGCTGTTATAAGCGATATAGGGCTGTTTGCTGGCAATCAGAGCTATCGCCAGCTTATCCTTGTCCATGAAGGGCAATTTCCCGCCACTCCATACCTTGGGATCTCTTACCTCGGGGAGGGTGAGGAGCGGCTCCACGGGCCCCAGGACACCCGCGGGTTTCATCGTGGATACCAGCGTTGGCCCGCCGGCGCCGAAAATATCGGCCAGGAAGAGCCCGGCCGTCTGTTCTGCTTTCACTTTGGCCAGTAAATCGGAGCCGCGGCTAAAAGGGGTAATTTCCAGATTGATGCCGTATTTCTGTTTGAAAGCCTTGGTCAGGGTGACTCGAGTATCTGGCCGCCAGAGGGTATAAAGAGACACGGCTCCCTCTTTCTTGGCCTCAGCCAGGATACTGTCCCACTTTTGCGCCGACTCCGCCTTGGTTGCTGAGGCAGCTTCCCCCACGCCACCCAAAAAGCCAAACGATAAAAAACAAAGCAAGATCGCCGGCAACATTAACGCTCTTTTCATAACAATTCCCTCCTTGAGAAGCTGTTACTACCCGCCTTTTTTGATAAAATATTGTTTGCTGACAGCTATGCTATAAAAAAATCCGGAGTGTGTGTCAACATGTTTTTTCCGCATGTTGCATCGGTTTCCGACGACGGAGGGGAACCAGGTCAGCCGGCAAACCCGTATTGGTCCTTAGAACCAGTCTTACCGGTAAGGGGCTTTCTCTTTTAAACACTTCTCATTGCTGCCGTCGATCTATATCGCTGACAGTAAAATTTACCCATTCGCCAGAAAATATGATATGTTTAAGCATAGAGTGAGGGGCTCTTTAGCTGTGAACCATGCTAAGATATTGTGGTATCGTCTGTAAGCCACAGGAAGGGCAGGCAATGATTGATCAGCTGCTGGAAGGCAATCGTCTTTTCGTGGATAACGAGTTCAACCGCAACCTCGACTATTATCGTAACATCGCCCAGGCCCAGCACCCCCAGGTCCTTTGGATTGGGTGCTCAGATTCACGCGTGCCCGAGGATTTGATTACCGGCAGCCGACCGGGCACTATCTTTGTCCATCGCAACGTAGCCAACATCGTGGCCTTCAACGATGTGAACATCGCTGCCATCGTGGAGTACGCCGTGACGCATCTGAAAATTCCCGATATCATCGTCTGCGGCCATTACAACTGCGGCGGCATCCAGGCCCTGGACGAAGGGGTGGAGGAAAACTACATCGCCGACTGGCTGCTGATCTCCGGAGGGGCAAAAGAGAAGGTTGACCGGCTAGCCAGCGAACAGTCGTTGAGCCGCGGGCAACGCCTCGACATGTTGTCGGAGGAAAACGTCAAGCTGCAGATCAAACATCTCAAGAACCTTTCCCTTATCAAGAACATGCACCGCAATGGCGCCCTGCCGCGCATCCATGGCTGGATCTACGCCATGGAAAGCGGACAACTTAAGGTTCTGGTGGACGGGCGGTGAAGGTATTTTGATTTGGCCGCCCGGGCTTCCTGAATATCGCCTGCCCAACTGATGCCTTCTAACATCTTGCTGCCACGCCACATCGGGGCCTGATCGGAAAATGCTCCTCAGTCGCTTGTGGAAGCCGCATTAACCATGAAGACAGGCACGCGGGAAGAACGGAGTATGCGGTCCGCCACACTTCCCATCACCCAGCGGCCTATCCCGGAACGCCCGTGTGTGGCGACCAGAATCAAATCGACCTTGTTATCTTCTGCGTAAGAAGCCAGGGTGTCGGCAATCGGGCCCTCCAAGACCTCGCATTTGATACTGACTCCGTATTTACTGAGGCCGTCGGCAATCTTCTGCAAATATTCAAGGGCCTGTCTTTCATTGTTCTTTAAGACATTTTCCATGTATTCTACATTAACGCCCGCCTCAAACATCGGTATGGGCAGAGGCTCCAAGATCCTTATCAATACTGCGGTTTCCACCAGTCCATTCTTAAGAAAAGTCTCGGCATGCGGCAAAACGCATTCGGCAACTTGCGATCCATCCAGAGGGATCATGATTCTTTTATACATCTCCAGCTCCTTTCCTTAAATGGTTTCTCCTCAATAACCGCGGCCCCAGTACTCGCAGAAGCGCTCGATGTTGCCCGGCAGATATAGGTCATAGTTAGCCCATTTTTCGTACTTTGGCAATTTAATTTCCTTCATTGCCGCATCGAAGCATTTGCCCCGGCTGGCGGCCTCTTTCGCCGCGTCAGAAAGGTCCGTCGTGTACTGCTTCAGTTCCCGCACGTCGTTCTTGGTGCCGAGCCGGCCGTCTGCGGTCGGATGGCCGGGAATCATGTGGTCCCAGTTTAGTTCCAGCACACGGTCGAAGGAATCGAACCAGTCCGGCAGGTAACCGTCCGGCAGGTTGCGAAAATGCACCTGCCGTATCGGGAGGAAGTCCACAGTAAAGAGGAGCTTCTCCTTCGGCAACAGCATGGCGAGTGAATTATCCGAGTGATTACGGCCGACGTAAATCAGTTCCAGCCGGGTGCCGCCGAGTTCGATTACGAACTTGTCGTCCACCGCAATGTCCGGGAGCACCACAGCGGGATGGCGCAGCGCTTCCAGGCGGACCTTGGCGTTGCGGTGCGCGACTACCCGGGCGCCGGCGTCCTTAAAAGGCTTGCCCCCGGCGATGTGATCGTAGTGGTGATGGCTGTAGATCAAGTACTTAATCGGCGCCCGCGTGATCCTGCGGATCTCGGCCAGGTATGCAGTTGCCGCTTCGGGACGCAGGAAGGCGATGGGGTCCGTCGCGATCACCCCTTCCGGCGTTACCACAAACATCGACTGGTGGTTCTGGTAGCGGAAGATGTAAACGTTGTCGGTGATCTTACGCGTCTCGAAAGGTGGCGGCCCCTGCGCCATCGCCGTTGCGGCCAGGCCAAGAAGCATCAGGGTAAGCAAATATTTAGTCGCAGGTTTCATCGCCGTTCACTCCTTCTCTTTCAGCAGATTATTTTTTTCGATAAAGACTATAGCACCGATTTTCTTTGCCTTATAATGGTCATGAAAATGGAAAGGTCAAGCCCCGGCGGAAAGTGTTGGCCCCTTGACTTCATAGCTTTTGACTTTTACCTCCGAAATCTGTTATTTTTTCCAGCATGAAGACGAACAGAAATTCGGTTTGAGCGGCAGGCGCAGCATGAGCATGGACAAGTCAGATGCGAATTGGTGGTCCTTTTCCATCGCCGAGCGGGAACGGGGCGAAAAGATCAGTTGCGACGAGGCGGCCGGCACTGTAGAGGTCAATCCCCATACCGGCGGCCGGCGGCTTTTGTCTTACCACCAATATCTCGGACTCGCAGGGCTGCTGAACTGCCAGGTCCCCAGTTCGCGCGCGCCGGACGAACGGGTGTTCATCATCACCCACCAGCTTTTCGAACTGGTTTTCAAACAGATGATCTTCGATTTACGGGTCATTGCCGAAACTTTCCGTGCCCTTCTGGCCAGGGGCGATGAGGACTTCTCCCGGCTTCTCGATCTGCCGGCGGGTGGCGACCCGGCTGCCGAAGCCGCCGCATTCTGGAGGCCGGCACTGACGGCGGCCGCCCGGGTAAAACATGGCGCCGGCAACGTCCTGCCGTGGCTGATGGCCTATCTCGCACAGGAGGAAAGCTTCAACAACGAAGAATTTACGCAAAAGTTCAGGGATAATCTATTGCCGGCAAGCGGCTTTCAGTCCGCCCAGTTCCGGCTCATCCAAAGGGCCCTGGGAAAGTCCTGGCTCCTCGATGTGCGGCTTTTTCCCGCCGATACGTATCTGAAAACCTATGAGGGGAAAAGCGACGCCGAGGTCCGGCAGATAATTCTGACTGCCGAAAACGCGGGGCTGGTGACGGTCGTTGACCCGCTTATCCTGCGTGAAGACCTTGCCGTTGCCACACCGCCCGCCGGATCGGAATTGTCGTTGGTTGCCGGATTGGACGACCTGGCGCACCGGGTCCTGGCGAGAGTGGCTGCCCTGGACGAGTCAGGGGGCAGGGAAGGGGAGGAGTGTCGATTAGCTTTGCCGGCAACCCCTGACGACAGGGGAGCGGCCATGGTAGATAAGTTCGTGCATCGTTTGCGGGAGGCGGTAGAAAAGAGGAGAGGCGATGAAAAGCAACCGGTTGTCCTGACCGACGATGAGTTGAGGATGATCGAAAGAAGGGGGGAGGTTTTTCGTCAGGATTGGCTAAGGGCGTTGGCCGGGGAAAACCGCCGGCGGGAGGAACACAGGACCGCCTGCCGGGGAGCAGCTCTCCTGCTGCGGGAAGGGCGGGAGGGGCCTCTCGTCTCCATCCTGGGCCGTCTGGAGACTGCCGACCGTGATCTTTACGGCAAATTTCTCCTCTTTCACCAGAACGCCGTTGCCAGAAGAATAGGAGAAGTACCCGGAACCGCCGGCGGGGGCGTACCGTATCTCGATTTTTCCCGGGAGTTGATCGGCCTTTTCCCCGCCCTGGCGCACTTCAGGGAAAAGGGTGAAATACCTCCTCAGGGAGTCTGACGGGCTTCTTCGGTAAGCCATTCCTTGACTTGTGTTTCGAGGATATCGAGCGGTAACGCGCCCTGGCCGAGTATCCGATCGTGAAAGATCCGGACATCGAAGCGCCCTCCCAGTTCCTGCAGGGCATAGGCCCGCAATTCCTTTATTTTCAATTGTCCGATTTTATAGGCCAGCGCCTGTCCGGGCCAAACTATATAGCGGTCCACCTCAACGACGGCATCGTGTTCGTTCTTGCCGGTGTGGGCAAGCAGGTAATCGATAGCCTGTCGCCGGTTCCACCCCAGCGCATGCATGCCCGTATCCACGACCAGCCGGATGGCGCGCCACATCTCGAAGGCGAGTTGGCCGAATTTCATGTACGGGTCTCTGTAGAAGCCCATTTCCTCGCCCAAGCTTTCGGCATAAAGTCCCCAGCCTTCGGAGTAGGCCGTATATCCCTTGTTTTTGCGGAATTCCGGAGCGTTTTCCATTTCCTGGGCCAAGGCGATTTGCAAATGGTGGCCGGGCACGGCCTCATGCAGGGACAATGCTTCCATTTCCCATTTCGGGCGTGTGTTTAGTGCGTACGTATTGGCATAAAAATACGCCGGTTGACCGGCCGCCAGTGATCCGGATTCATAATAGCCCGTGGGCTGCGATTTTTCGGAATAGGAAGGAACGGGGCGGACGCCGTAAGGCAGTCGCGGCAGTTTACCGAACAATTTAACCAGTTCCGGGTCCGCGCGCTTGCATATATCCCGGTAAGCCATCAGCAGGGCATCCCGGTCCTGATAATAAAACCGGGAATCGCGGCGCAGGAATTCCAGAAACTCGTCAAAACTGCCTTTAAACCCCAGCGCCAGGATGACCTTATCCATTTCACCGCGAATTCGCTTCACTTCCGATAGTCCCAATTCATGGATCTGCTGCGGTGTCAAGGACGTTGTCGTCAAGGTGCGCACGTTGTATTCATACCAGGCCTTGCCGTCCGGGAGGGCGCTCATGGCGATGGTCTCCCGCGTGCCAGGCAGATAGGTATCGGTCAAGAACTCATAGAGCTTCCGGAAGGCGGGCCGGATGCTATCCTCTAACGTGTCGGCGGCCTCCCGGCGCAGAGCTTCGCGTGCCGCCGGGTCGATAGCGACGGGAAAATCGGCGAAAGGTGCGAGCAGGGGATTTTGCCGGGGGTCTTCGAGGAGCTGGGTTTGTACTTGCTCGGGCACGTCGCGTAACGTTATGCGCGGCGGCGTAATTCCCGACTCCACCCCTTTTTTCAGCAGGACGATCGTCTGATCAATAAGTTGAGGCAAAGCTTTAAGTCTTGCGATGATATCATTGTAATCCTGGACATTACGGCGCGGGGAAAGTTCCAGCAGGCGTGCGGCATCCTGCTGGACGCCGCGGATGGGCGAAATTTTCAGGAACTCGCTTTTGAACCGTGTGCCTTCCAGAGCGTCCTCGATGTTTTTCTTGAACAAGTCGTAATTGAGTTGGTCGGCTGTCGTGAGCCCCGTCCGCTTGATGGACTTAAGGACCGTGAGCGGCGCCTGCAATTCGCGCTTGCGGCGCTCGATTGCCGCCAAAGAAATGTCGCCCCAACGGTAGTTATGGCCGGGATAGCCCACCGCCGTGGCCAATTCCGGGTACTCCGCCATGGAGTATTCCCAGTGCAACCGGAAGAGGGCGTGCAGGCGTTCGGGGTCATCACGCTTGTCCTGGGCGAGTTTTTCGCAGTCGCGCTCCAAGGTGGTCTGACCGCTAGCTGGCTGGCTGCTCATCATGCTAACCAAACAAAAAAGAATAAGGATGAAATAATTCATGCCTTCCTGCTGTAAAGCTTACCGGCGCTCAAGTGGTTGAAACACGCACCCGACAGGTCCGCAATAATCACCCACATACTCGGCCTGCGGGCGGTAGAGGGCCGGTTTCTCCTGGGCGTCGGCAAACTTCTCTTCGATGATGTGGGCGCACCAGCCGGCAATCCTGGAAATGGCAAAGATGGGCGTCATGATATCCACCGGGATGCCCATGAGGTAGTAAACGGAACCGCTGTAAAAATCCACGTTCGGCTTGATGTTGGGCAGTCCTTTTTTCGCGAATTCAGCGAGGGCTATTTCTTCGATCTGGGTCAACCAGTGATACCATTTTTCCTGCCCCAGTTTTTTGCCGAACCGCAAGGACATCTCCTTCAGGATCACGGAGCGGGGGTCGACGGTCTTATACACTGCATGGCCCATACCCATGATTTTCTTACCACTGGTCAACCGCTCCCGTATCCATTCCGCAACAAGATTTCCGGAGTTTACGGCCTTATCGAGTTCGAAGAGCATCTGCATGACCCGGGCATTGGCGCCGCCGTGCAGACTGCCGGAAAGGGCGCCTAAGCCCGCCGCAACGCCGGCGTACATGTGGGCATGTGTCGAAACAACCTCGCGGCTGGCAAAAGTGGAGGCATTGAAAGTGTGATCGGCGTGCAGAACCAGGCATACGTCGAGGGCGCGGGCCATCTCTTCCTCGGGCTTTTTCCCATGAAGCTGATAGAGGAAATTGGCCGCGTGGGAGAGGTGGTCATCGGCCGGAAGCGGTTCCAGGCCCTGTCTTATCCGGTGCCAGGCGGCTATCAGTGCGGGGATGCCGGCAATGAGCCGCAAGGACTTCCGGATGTTCGCCTCGCGTGTCTCGCCCGTCAGTTCGGGGTCGGCCATGGCCAGCAGGGGAACGGAAGCCTGCAATACATCCATGGGGTCGGCTTCCCGGGGCCATCTCCTGAAGCTCCCCAGGACGAAATCGGGCAGCTGCCTGGCTTGGACGATCTCACTTTCGAAGGCCGTCAATTCCGTCTTGTTCGGCAGGTTGCCTTTCAGAAGCAGGTGAGCGGTTTCCAGGAACGAAGAATTATTGGCCAGATCCTCGATCCGGTAGCCGCGGTAGATGAGGATTCCTTTTTCGCCGTCGATGTAACTGATTTTGGTATCCGCCACCGTTACGCCCCGGAGACCGGAATTCTTTACACGAACCGTCTGTTCCATTTGGTCCTCCCTTTAATCTTTCAGCTGCTGCTGTACGTAATTTAAGGCCCCTCCCGCCAGGAGGTATTCGCGCTGGCGCTCTGACACTGTAAGCCGGACCATAATGCGTCGACCGTCAACGTCGACGGGTATTTCCTTCTCTCCCCGGCTGACATGTTCTCGGACCGCGGGAAACAGGACCTGCGAGCCTTTCTGAAAGAGATCGTAGTCCGCAGGATTCTGAAAAGTCAGGGGCAGTATCCCGAAGTTGCAGAGATTCGCTAAATGGATCCGGGCAAAACTTTTCGCGATTTTGGCCCGGACCCCGAGGTAGCGGGGGGCCAGCGCCGCATGTTCCCGGCTCGACCCCTGTCCGTAATTTTCACCCCCCACGACGACTACCGAACCTGCCGCCCGGCATTCTTTATGGAAAGCCGGATTGATCGGCGCGTACACAAACTCGCTGATGGCCTGAATGTTGGAACGGAGGGGAAGCACCTCATTGCCCGCGGGCATGATGGTGTCGGTGGAGATGTTGTCGCCGACTTTGAGGACCACTTCGGCTTTCAGGTCTGCGGGCAGCGGGTCCATTTCGGGAAGGCTTTTGATGTTGGGGCCTTTAATGATCTCGGTTTGGCGCAGTTGCAGAGAGGGGGAAATAATGGAGGATTCGTCGACGGCATACCGCTCCGGCTCCTGGACGCGGGGGTAGTCCATCTCGGCGGCCAGGTCGCGGGGGTCGGTTATGACGCCCTTCAGGGCTGCGGCGGCAGCCACTTCCGGCGAACAAAGGTATACTTTGTCATCCTTGGTGCCCGAGCGGCCCGGAAAATTGCGCGGCATCGTGCGCAGGCTCACTTCCCCCGTACCCGGCGCCTGCCCCATTCCGATGCACCCCAGGCATCCCGGTTCATGGATGCGGGCGCCGGCACGGAGCAGCTTTACCACGCCCCCTGCCAGGTCGACATTTTCGATAACCTGTCGGCTGCCGGGATTGATATGGAAGGAAACACCGGGATGGGCATGACGCCCTTGCATGATTCCGGCCACGGCCATAATGTCGCGAAATGAGGAATTAACACTGCTGCCCACGATTACCTGATCCACCCTGGTTCCGGCGAATTCGCGCACCGGCGCGATATTTCCCGGTGAGGAAGGGAAGGCAATTAGGGGTTCCAGCCCGGCCAGGTCGATTTCGTTGTCTTCATCGTAAGCAGCGCCTTCATCGGCGCTCAATTCCCGCCAGGCGGCGCCGCGTCCCTGGGCCTCGAGATAAGAGCGGGTATTTTCGTCCGAGGGAAAAAGCGAACTCGTGGCTCCCATTTCGGCCCCCATATTGCCGATGGTTTCCCGATCCGTGGCGGAGAGGCTCTTTACTCCCGGTCCGTAGTACTCCACGATCTTGCCGACGCAGCCCTTAACTCCGTAGCGGCGCAACATCTCGAGGATAACATCCTTGGCGCTTACCCACTCGGGGAGCGCCCCGGTGAGCTTCACACCCAGCACCCGGGGGCAGGGCAGGGGATAAGGAAAGCCGGCCATAGCCAGGGCCACGTCGAGCCCCCCGGCGCCGATGCCCAGCATGGATACGCCGGCGGCCCCGGACGAGTGGCTGTCGGCCCCTAAGAGGATCTTCCCGGGAACGCCGAACCGTTCCATGTGGACCTGATGCGATACCCCGTTGCCGGCGGAACTGAAATGGATTCCGTAGCGGGCGGCGGCGGTTTGCAAATATTTGTGATCGTCGGCATTTTTGTTGTCTGTTTGCAGCAGGTTATGATCAACGTACTGCACCGCCAGTTCAGCTTTGACGGTTCCGATGCCCAGGGCTTCAAACTCCAGCATGGCCAGCGTTCCCGTAGCGTCCTGCAAGAGGGCGTGGTCGATCTTGATGGCAATTTCTTCGCCTGGTACCAACCGCCCTTCCGCCAGATGGACTTCCAAAATTTTCTGCGTCAGATTTCTGGGCAATTTTCGCTCCTTGAGGTTTATGTAAGGCCAGGGCGTCATAAACAAAAACGAGCACCAAGAGACGAATAAATCCATGGTGTATGACGAGCCCGGGGTGAAGTGTTTTATCAGGTAATATTCCGCCTTTATAGAATATAGGAATAGGGAGATTCAGTGTCAAGATGGGACGGCAAACATCCTCAAAACAAAATAGATCCCGGGAACAGAGTAGGAGTGC